>Ga0233425_10001423_pt1 | contig 53796 bp, 48 predicted proteins | sample Watercolumn_Towu_2_FD_181712 | JGI IMG/M metagenome (GOLD analysis project Ga0233425, IMG submission 181712) | Freshwater microbial communities from Lake Towuti, South Sulawesi, Indonesia - Watercolumn_Towuti2014_140_MG | ecosystem: Environmental > Aquatic > Freshwater > Lake | place... | reverse complement strand
GGTGGTCTACCGTTTGCAGGATGCCAAGAAATGAACCCAGGGAAATCTCTTTTCTGAAAGGAACCGCCATGACACTTCGCGCGCCCGCCCTCCTCCTCGCCCTCTCCCTGTCGCTGCCGGCGGCGGCCCAGATGCCCCTGCCGGTGCCCGACCCCCTGCAGGCCATGCAGATGGCGCTGCGCTACTACCAGATGGCGGCCCAGGCCGGCGATCCGGAAGCCCAGACCAAGATGGGCTGGATGTTCGAAAACGGCCTGGGCGTGGCCAAGGACATGGCCAAGGCCGCCGAGTGGTACGGCCGCGCCGCGCAGCAGAAGGAGCCGGTGGGCCTCTACAACCTGGGCCTCATGTTGATGCGCGGCCAGGGCGTCACTCAGGACATGGATCAGGCCGCCAAGCTCATGACCGGCGCCGCCGAGCTCAACATGGCCGCCGCCCAGTCGCAGCTCGCCGTGCTCTACGAGCAGGGCCTGGGCGTGCCCCGCGACCCGGTCCAGGCCGCCCACTGGCTGAAGAAGGCCGCCGAACTGGGTGACGTGCCGGCGCAGAACAACCTGGGCATCAAGTACGCCACCGGCAACGGCGTCCCGGTCGACTTCAAGGAAGCCGTGGTCTGGTTCACCAAGGCCGCCGAAGCCGGCAACGCCGAGGCCCAGGGCAACCTGGGCCTCATCTACCGCGACGGTATGGGCGGCGTGAAGCAGGACTACCTGGCCGCCGCCAACTGGATGGCGCTGGCCGGCAGCCAGGGCCACGTGCCCTCCATGAGCCGCCTGGGCTGGATGTTCGAGAAGGGCCAGGGGCTGCCGAAGAACATGGCCGAGGCTACGCGCTGGTTCAGGCAGGCCGCCGACGCCGGCGACGCCGCCTCCGCCACCCACCTGGGCTGGCTGCACGAGACCGGCGCCCTGGGCACGGCCGACCTGGCCGCCGCCATGGCCCTCTACGAACGCGCCGCCCAGGCCGGCGACGCCGCCGCCCAGAACAACCTGGGGCGGCTCTACCGCGAAGGCCAGGGCGTAGCCCAGGACTTCGCCAAGGCACGGGAGTGGTTCCTCAAGGCCTCCGCCCTGGGCGAGCCCCTGGCCTGGTACAACCTGGGCCTGATGTCCGAACAGGGCCAGGGCGTGGAAAAGAATGAAAAGGAAGCACTGGACTGGCTGCGGCAGGCCGCCGACAAGAATTTGCCCGCCGCCCAGGGCCGCCTGGGCTGGCTGCTCTCCAAGGCCGGCAAGGCCGACGAGGCCGTCGCCTGGCTGACCAAGGCCGCCGAGGCCGGCGACGTCGCCGCCCAGAACAACCTGGGCGTGATCTTCGAGCAGGGCAAGGGCGTGGCCAAGGACATGGCCGCCGCCGCCAAGTGGTACCGCAAGGCCGCCGAGGCCGGCGACAAGGTGGCCCAGCACAACCTCGGCGTGCTCTACCGGGACGGGCTCGGCGTGGAGAAGAACGAGAAGGAAGCCCTGGCCTGGTTCCAGAAATCCGCCGATCAGGGCTACGCCAAGGCCCAGCTCAGCCTGGGGCAACTGTATGAGAGGATGGCCGGGCAGGCGCCGAAGAAGTAGGTCGGCCTTCCCACCCTCGCACGGAAATCCGCCTTCTCCCTTGCGGTATGATTTGAATATGGCCGCACTTGCCCTGATTCCACCGGACCTATTGGACCGTTACGAGGTCCGTGAGTGGAAGCATGCCTGCGCCATTCTTGCGACAGACTTTCCCGACGAATGGCGGGATTTGCTTGACCTGCTTAGGGCATTCCGCCTTTGCAGGAGTTGGATTGCGGACCCCGGCGGCAACAAATCCAAACTCGCCAAATTCATCGATGATTTTCTCGGTGCGCGTGGATGGCGTGAGAAGAAATTCGACACCAGCGTACAGGTCGACCAATCCATCATGGCCTCGCCAACCCACGATGTGGATTGCTACAAGAACCGCATCGCGCTGGAAGTGGAATGGAACAACAAGGATCCTTTCTACGACCGGGATCTGAACAACTTCCGATTGCTGTTCGATCTGCGTGCAATCAGCGTGGGCATTATCTTCACCCGCTGCGACCACTTGCAGGATATTTTCAATCGACTTGGGAGAGGCTCCTCCTATGGTGCTTCCACCACCCACATGAGCAAGTTGATCCCCCGAATCGAGGGGGGTGGCGGAGCGGGCTGCCCCTTGCTGGTGATTGGCATCTCGGAGAAGGCATACGATGAAAGCTGCTGACGACTTCCTGGCCTCCGTGCATGGCCGCTTCGGTACGATCCTGGCGGACCCGCCCTGGCAATTCCAGAACCGGACAGGAAAGATGGCGCCCGAGCACAAGCGCTTGAATCGTTACGGCACTCTGACCCTGGAGGACATCAAAGCGATACCAGTCGCCAATGTCGCCGGTGATCCCTCGCATTTGTATCTCTGGGTGCCCAATGCGCTACTGCCCGAAGGCATTGAGGTCATGAATGCCTGGGGCTTCGATTACAAGACCAATCTGGTCTGGCACAAGACGCGCAAGGATGGCGGCCCGGATGGACGCGGGGTCGGATTTTACTTTCGCAATACCACCGAGCTGATTTTGTTTGGCGTGCGCGGCAAGAATGCCCGCACGCTTGCGCCTGGACGGAAGCAGGTCAACATCATCAAGAGCATGAAACGGGAGCACTCCCGCAAGCCGGACGAGCTATATGAGCTCATCGAATCCTGCAGCCCAGGCCCTTTTCTCGAGCTGTTCGCGCGGGGGACGCGCCTTGGCTGGACCGGGTGGGGCAATCAGGCCGACAACTACGCACCCACCTGGCCGACCTATGTCAATCACAGCCAGGCCACGCTGTTCCAGCCTGCGGCTGCCTATACATGCAATATTGAGGACTCCCGAGACTTCGGCGAGGCTAGGTAAGACGGCCCTCGATCTGGGGGCTCATCCCTTCGGCTCCGCGCACATCGACTTCGTGGCGCGCCGACTGCCTGACCCGACTACCTTTTCGGCGAGGCGGCGAGCCGTGCCTGCCGCGCGCAGGTCGGCTGCAACACCTACAGCATGGAGTTCCCCTGGCGCGTCCGGGGTTGCATCCCCTCTCCATCCGGCGAGAATGCCCCCATTCCCCCGCCAACCATTGACGAGTACGCCTTGGATGCCCACGCCCTCGCCCCCGAAGAGCACTTCGTCCGGAAAGAACCCTATTACGAGCCGGTAGGCAACGAGATCGCCATCTTCGAGGCCGCCTACCAGCACAAGCTCCCGGTGCTGCTGAAGGGCCCCACCGGCTGCGGCAAGACCCGCTTCATGGAGTACATGGCCTGGCGCCTGAAGCGGCCCCTCATCACCGTGTCCTGCCACGACGACCTCACCGCCTCCGACCTGGTGGGCCGCTACCTGGTGAAGGGCGGCGAGACGGTGTGGGTGGACGGCCCGCTCACCCGGGCGGTGCGGGTGGGCGGCATCTGCTACCTGGACGAGATCGTCGAGGCGCGCAAGGACACCATGGTGGTCATCCACCCCCTGGCCGACGACCGCCGCACCCTGCCCATGGAGAAGCTCGGGCAGTTGCTGGAGGCGCCGGAGGACTTCTGCCTGGCCATCTCCTACAACCCCGGTTACCAGAGCGTGCTCAAGGACCTGAAGCAGTCCACCCGCCAGCGCTTCGTCGCCCTGGAGTTCGACTACCCGGCGGCGGACCTGGAGCGCGGGATCGTCGCCGTCGAATCCGGCGTGGACCCGGACCTGGCCGACAAGCTGGTGAAGTTCGCGCGCATGACCCGCAACCTCAAGGGCAGCGGCCTGGAGGAAGGCGCCTCCACCCGCCTGCTGGTGCATGCCGGCAAGCTCATCAATGGCGGCATCGACCCGGTGACCGCCTGCCGTGGCGCGGTGGCGCAGGCCGTCACCGACGACCCCGACATGCTGGCGGCTATCCAGGAACTGTCCTCGTCCCTGTTCTGATGGCCGGCGTCCACCGCTCCACGGAAGAGATCACCGAACTGCTGGAAGGCTGGCTGGAAGCGGACTTCTCCTTCCGCAAGGTGGGGCCCACGGCGGACAAGATCGCCGCCCTCTCCACCACCGAGCAGGACTTCATCCTGGACTGGACCCGGCGGGTGGCCAGTTCCAACCTGGAGGTGGCCTGGCAGTTCGCACGCCGGGCGCCGGCACTCATCGGCAACATGGACCGCCGGCTCATGGAAGCCTGGGTGCTGGGTGCCTGCGACGTGTACGACCGTCAGGGTCTGCGCCATGCTCTGGCGGTCATGGAAGAAGCGGACCACTTCGCCGAGCGGCAACTGGAAATGACCGCCGGCGTGCTGTTCGAGGACGTCGCCGGGGTGCTGGGCAACTTCGTGCGCGGCCTCTCCGGACGCAAGCTGGCCATGGAACAGGCCCGGCATATCCACACCGACACGGAGAAGATCTACCTGCCCGGCGTGCTGGCGCGCTTTCCGGCTGTGGAAGACAACTTCAAGCTGGCCAAGGCCATGGTGGCCCTGCTCTGGGCACAAATCCGATTCGGCACCTTCCGCGCCACCAAGTCGTTCGCCGGGCCGCCCCAAGAACGACTTGGCCCCCTCGGGGGGCTGGACAGTCCTGTGGACTGGACTGGGGGCGCTGATACTCTCGCCGCCGCCTGCGCCGGCTTTCCCGACCCGGCCCGGGCCCTGGCCCAGCTCCATGGGCTGGAAACCCTGCGCCTGACCGCCTGCATCGCCCGGGAGTTGCCCGGCCTGCACCGGGACATGGAACGACTGCGCCGGGAAAGGGGCGAGGCGCTTCCGGCCGGCTGGGCGCGTTTCGCCGCACGGCTGGCTGAGCCCGAAGCAGACATCGAGGATAGCCTGGAGCTGCTGGGCGAGGCCTACCACCAAGCCGACTTCACCCCCTGGTGCTACCAGGGCGAACTGAAGCCGGAAGCCGTAGCCGCCACCTTCGCCGCCCGCCGGGAGAAGGAAAAGGCGCGTTTGCGGGTAAAGCTGGGAGAACTGCTGGACGAGCACAGCAAACACCGGGCAAGTGACGCGGACAACACCGGGACCGAAGCCCAGCCCCGCTTCGAGGCCGAGATCACCGACGCGGAGGGCCGCCTGGACATGGCGCTGACCCTGGACGGCCTGCCGGTGGCGCCGCCCGAGGACGTGAAGCAGCTCATGGCCTCGGTCTACCTGGATTTCGGCGAGATTCCCCCCGAATACCTGGTGCCGGCCGGCGAGGGCGAATACGACGCCAGCCTGCTTGGGGAGCAGCGGGCCGACCCGGACGCGGTGTGGCAGGGCACCTACCACGAGGAGGGCGCGACCTTCTATTCCGAGTGGGACATGGGCCGCCAGCACTACCGCAAGAACTGGTGCGTGATGCGGGAGAAGGACGTGGCCCCCGTGTTCGACGGCTTCCACCGGGAAACCGTGGATAAGCACGCCGGCCTGGTGAAGCACCTGCGCAAGGCCTTCGAAGCCATGCGCGACGAGAACCGGCTGCTCAAGCGCCAGGCCTACGGCGACGACGTGGACATCGATGCCCTGGTGGAGGCCATCGCCGACGCCCGCGACGGCAGCGAGATGTCCGACCGCCTGTTCGTGCGCCTGCACCGGGCGGAGCGCAACATCGCCGTGGCCTTCATGGTGGACATGAGCGGCTCCACAAGGGGCTGGATCAACGAGGCGGAGCGGGAAGCCCTGGTGCTGCTGTGCGAGGCCCTGGAACGGCTGGGGGACCGCTACGCCATCTACGGTTTCTCCGGCATCACCCGCAAGCGTTGCGAGCTCTACCGCATCAAGACCTTCGACGAACCCTATTCCGACGCGGTGAAGGCGCGCATCTCCGGCATCCGCCCCCAGGAATACACGCGCATGGGTTTCGCCATCCGCCACCTCACCGAGCTGCTCAAGGGCGTGGAGGCGCGCACCAAGGTGCTGGTCACCCTGTCCGACGGCCGCCCGGACGACTACTTCGACGGTTATCGCGGCCAGTACGGCATCGAGGACACCCGCATGGCCCTGCTGGAAGCGCGCCGCGCCGGGGTGCACCCCTTCTGCATCACCATCGACCGGGAAGCCCGCGACTACCTGCCCCACATGTACGGCGCCGCCCGCTACATCATCCTGGACGACGTGAACGATCTGCCCTTCAAGGTGTCGGACATTTACCGGCGGCTGACCGGCTGACTGTGACGGACATGTCCGCCCAGCCCATTGCCGTACAAGGAGTTGTACTTTTCTCCGGCACGGCCGATATCGCGGCTTGAGGCATGATGTTGCGGACATCGGGAAATGAACATCGCCACGGGAATTTCTCTGCGCCAGATACTGAACGAGTCGGTGCACACGCTGCCGCCGGAGACGGCGCTGGGGGAAGTGCTGCGCCAGATGAGCGAACGGCGCATCAGTTGCGTGGTACTGGTCGTGGCCGGAAAACCCATCGGCATCTTCACCGAACGCGACAGCGTCAGGCTGATGGCTCGGGGCGAACGCCACGCGGATGCCCCGATCCGCCAATTCATGCGCGAACCTGTCCTCGTCAGCCGCCTGAGCATGGACCAGCACCGCGCCTACCAGATCATGGCGGCAAGCGACACCCGCCATCTGGTGGCCGTTGACGCCGACGGCTCCCTGCTCGGACTGGTCACGGAGGGCGATCTGCTCCACTCCATCGGCCTGGAACAGATGGTGCAGCCGAAGACCGTGGCGGATGCCATGACCCGCCAGGTCATCACCCTGCAGGAACAGGACAGCCTGAGCACCGCGGCGCGCTGCATGGCGGAACGCAAGCTGAGCTGCATCGTGGTGGCCCAGGGCAGTATGCCGGTCGGCATGTTGTCGGAACGGGACGTGGTGCGCCTGTACAGGGAAAGCGTCGATCCGGACAGCATCCGGCTTGCCCAGGTGATGAGCCAGCCCCTGCACACGGTGTGGGCCGGCGAACTGCTGGCGGTAGCCATGCGCAAGATGGAACTGGACGGCATCCGCCGGCTGGTGGCGGTGGACGAGAAAAGCGCCCTGGTCGGCCTGCTCACCCGCCACGACATCGTCAAGACCCTGCAGGAGCAGTACGTGGACATGCTCCAGGACACCATCGAGCGCCTGGAGCGGGATCTGCACATCACGCGCGACCGCCTGGAATCCGTGGAACACCGCCTGCTCCGGCGCAGTGTCATGGACCAGGTCAATGACGCCGTGCTGGTCATCGAACTGGCCAGCGGCCGCGTCATCGAGGCCAACGAACTGGCGCACGAATTCCTCGATTACAGCCATGCGGAATTGCTGGCCCTGCATTGCCACGATTTCGCGGAGCTGTTCCCCGACGAGGCGGCTTGGCAGGGCTGGGCCGATCACCTGTCGGTGCGTGGCATGCGCGTGGAGGAAACCCGCTTCCGCCGCAAGGATGGCGCCGGGTTCCCGGTGGAGGTCAGCCTGCGCCACGTACGCGCTGACGGGCGCGCCTTCGTGGTGGCGGTGGCCCGCGACATCACGCAACGCAAACACGACGAGATCCGCATCAGCCTGGACAGGGAACAGCAGAAGGCATTGCGCGAGATCCTGGAGATCGGCATCGGCGACGGCGCGCTGCCCGAACGCCTGGGACGCTGCCTGGACCGCCTGCTCGCCGTCTCCTGGCTCAACCTGCTGCCCAAGGCGGGCATCTTCGATATGCCGGGAGACAGCCGGGGGCTGCGTCTGGTGGCGGAACGCAATCTACCGGCGGAACTGCGTGTCCGTTGCGCCCGCGTCAGGCTTGGCGAGTGCCTGTGCGGCCGTGCCGCCGCAAGCGGCGCCACCCAGTTCGCCCACGGTGTGGACCACCGCCACGACATCCGCTTCCCGGACATGGCCGAGCACGGCCATTACAACCTGCCCCTGCGTTCCGGCAACGAAATACTGGGCGTACTGGTGCTCTACCTGCCCCACCACCATCCCCACATCGCGGAGGAACAGGACTTCCTCGAAGCCGTGGCGGACGCCCTGGCCAGCCTGCTGCGCCGCGACCGGGCGGAAGCCGCCCTGGCGGAAAACCGCAACCGCCTGGGGGAAAGCGAGTCGCGGATCCGGCTGCTGCTGGATTCCACCGCCGAGGCCATCTTCGGCGTGGACATCGGGGAACGCTGCACCTTCGTCAACCGGGCCTGCCTGGACCTGCTGGGCTACACGCGGCCCGAGGCACTATTGGGCCGGCCCATCCACGAACTGATCCACCACCACCGCCCGGACGGCACGCCCTACCCCGCGGCGGAATGCAAGGCCATGCCCGCCCAGCTCAGGGGTAGCCGCGTGCACGTGGAGGACGAGGTGTTCTGGCGACGGGACGGCAGCCCTCTGCCGGTGGAATACTGGTCCCATCCCGTGTTCCAGGAAGGCGCGCTGGTGGGCGCCGTGGTCACCTTCCTGGACATCACGGAGCGCCGCAGGAACGAGGAAAAGCTGCGCCTGGCAGCCAAGGTGATCGAAAACACCCAGGAGGGCGTGATGGTCACCGACAGCGCCAGCCGCATCCTGTCGGTGAACAAGGCGTTCTGCGCCATCACCGGCTACAGCGAGGCCGAGGTCATCGGCGCGACGCCGGCCATCCTCCGCTCGGGCCGGCATGACGCCGCGTTCTACCAGGCGCTGTGGGAGACCCTGCGGGACAAGGGCAGCTGGCAGGGCGAGGTCTGGAATCGCGGCAAGACCGGCGAGGTCTTTCCGGAATGGCTGTCCATCAGCACCGTCCACGACGAGTTGGGCCGGGTGGCCAACTACGTGGGGGTGTTCTCCGACATCAGCCAGATCAAGCACTCGGAAGCCCAGCTGGAATACCTGGCACACCACGATTCCCTCACCGACCTGCCCAACCGCGCCCTGTTCCAGTCCCGCCTGGGACACGCCATCCACGTCGCCCGCCGCCACGAGCAGCATCTGGCCCTGCTGTTCCTGGACGTGGACGGCTTCAAGAACATCAACGACAGCCTGGGTCACCCGGCCGGCGACGAACTGCTGCAATCCATCGCCCGGCGCATGACCGAGCACCTGCGCGCGGTGGACACCCTGGCCCGCCTGGGCGGTGACGAATTCGTCATCCTGCTGGAAAACCTGCGTGACAGCCGGGAGGCGGCCATCGTTGCCCAAAACGTGCTGGACCTGTTCAACAAGCCCTTCCGCCTGGCCTCCGGACAGGACGTGTTCATCGGTGCCAGCATCGGCATCAGCCTGTTCCCCGAGGACGCCGGGGATGCCGAGGATGCCACCCAGCTGGTGCGCAACGCCGACGCCGCCCTCTACCAGGCCAAGGCCCAGGGCCGCAACACCTACCGCTTCTACACCGAGGCCCTCACCCGCTTCGCCAACGAGCGGCTGCGCCTGGAGTCCAGCCTGCGCCGCGCCCTGGAACACGGTGAATTCGTGCTGCACTACCAGCCCCAGATTTCCATCCGCGACGGCGGCCTGATCGGCGCCGAGGCCTTGGTGCGCTGGCAATCGCCGGAGGGCGAGCTGATTCCCCCGGCGCGCTTCATCCCCGTGGCCGAGGAAACCGGCCTGATCCGCCCCCTGGGAGAATGGGTGCTGCGCACCGCCTGCGCCCAGTTCCGGGCCTGGAATGAGGCGGGGCTCCCCGGTCTCGCCCTGGCGGTCAACCTGTCCTCGCGCCAGTTCGAGCAGCGTGACCTGGCGGCCTGTCTGGGCGGCATCCTGGCCGAAACCCGCTTTCCCGCGGAACGCCTGGAACTGGAGATCACCGAGAGCGCCATCATGGCACAGGGGGAACAGGCCATCGACACGCTGGGCCAGCTGAAGCGACTGGGCGTCACCCTGTCCATCGACGACTTCGGCACCGGCTATTCCTCCCTGGCCTACCTGAAGCGCTTCGCCGTCGACAAGCTGAAGATCGACCAGAGTTTCATCCGCGACATCCCCCACAACCTCAACGACAAGGAAATCGCCGCGACCATCATCGCCATGGCCAGGAACCTGAAGCTGCATGTCCTGGCGGAAGGCGTGGAGACCGAGGAACAGCTCGCCTTCCTGCGGCTGCATGGCTGCGATGCGTTCCAGGGCTATCTGTTCAGCCCCGCGGTGCCGGCGGCGGCCTTCGAGCGATTCCTGAGAGACTCGGCGTCGGCCTGACCCGCTATTAAACTCGGTTTCGGTTTCGCCTTTACCTCCTGGTTTTGCCATGCCCGTTCAAATCCCCTTCGACATCACCCCCGGCCACTTTTACAGCAACGGCTCCTACGGCCGGCCATGGGGCGTGCGCCAGGTCCTGGCCTTATCCACGGATCCGGACAGCGGCGAGGAGTACGTCGACTTCAAGGGCATCGCCGGCACCTGCCGGCGCAAGGCCGGCACCTGCACGCTGGACGAGTTCCGCCGCTGGGCGCGCTACGAGGTGGCCCTGAACGAGAACTCCTGGCAGCGGGTCGGCTACTTCGAGGAGGCATGGCCGGAAGCGGAGAACTGAGCGACGCCGGCCACAGCCAGGGCCGTGGCGATCAGGGTGAGGACGATTGCGGCCCCCGCCGGCAGGTCGAACAGGGCCGAGACGCACAGGCCCAGGGCGTAGCCCGCCGCCCCCGTGCCATAGGCGAGCCGGGGCCGGTGCTCCGCCGCCAGGGCCGGCACGATGAGGCTGGCGAACACCAGATAGACCCCCACCACCTGCACCGAGGCCGTGATGGAGACGGCGAACAGCAGGTAGAAGCCGCGTCCCGAATCCTTCCAGCCCAGTCCATGCCAGGTGGTCAGCACCAGGGCGGTGACCACGGCCAGGGGCAGCAGGCCGCCCCAGGTGCTCCACAGGATCTGCCCCACCAGCAGATCGCGCAGGTGTTCCGTACCGTGGGGATCGTGGCTCATGACCAGCAGCGCGATGCAGGCCGCGGCGACAAAGGCGACGCCGATGATGGCCTCCTGCCGCTTGGGCGCGCGGTTTTCCCGCCAGTGCAGCAACAGGGCGCCCAGCAGGGCGGCCGACACCGCGCCGGCCTGGGTGAGCCAGGGGTTTTCCGCCGCCTCGCCGGCAAAGGCGTGGACCAGGACCACCCCCAGGCCGGCGATCTGGGCGATGGCCAGGTCCAGGAAGATGATGCCCCGCTTCAGCACCGCCGCCCCCAGGGGCACATGGCTGGCCAGCACCAGCAGGCCCGCCGCCAGGGCGGGCAGCAGCAGACCGGGATCGAGCAGGTCCGGGTTCATTTAAGGCCGCTCTTGAGCAGGGCCAGGGTGGCGTCGAAGAGGCCGAACAAGTCCTTCGCTTCCGGCGAGCCGCCCACGGTGTAGGGCAGTTCCAGGGCGGGAATCCCGGCCCGTTGCGCCAGCCATTCGCCGGGCCTGTCCGACTGGTAGCCGGTGCGCAGGATCAGCCGGGCCGGCTGGGTCTTCAGCCGCTCCAGAACCTGCGCCAGATGGGCGGCGGAAGGATCCAGGCCGGGCTTGGGCTCCAGGTCGGCCACCACCTTCAGGCCCAGCCAGTCCGCCAGGTAGCTCCAACTCTTGTGCTGGACCACCACCGGCAGGCCGCGCAGGCCGGCGGCCTCCTTCTCCCAGCGAGCAATGGCGGCGCCCAGGCGGCCCTGGAAGTCGGCGCCCCGGGCCGCGTATAAGGCCGCCTGTGCCGGCTCCAGTTCCGCCAACCGGCGGCTCAGGGCCGCGGCCACTTTCAGCAGGTTGCGCGGGTCGGTATGGATGTGGGGGTTGCCGGCGGCGTGCAGGTCGCCCTCGGCCCGGTCCAGGCGGGCGGGCTTCTCCAGCATGCGCACGAAGGTCGAAGCCTCGAAATAGCCGGGCTGCCCCGCCTGGATGCGCGGGTTGCCGGATTCCCTTTGCAGCAGGGGCAGCCAGCCGATCTCCAGGTCGGCGCCAGTGCACACCAGCAGGTCGGCGTTGCGCGCCCGGGCGATGAGGGAGGGGCGCGCCTCGATATGGTGGGGATCCTGGCGCGCCGTGGTGGCGCTGGCGACCCGGGCCCGGTCGCCGGCCAGTTCCTGCGCCAGGGCCGCCCACTCGGGCTCGCAGGCGAGCACGTTGAGGGCAGCCTGCGCGTTGTTGGCCGCCACAAGCCATATCAGCATGAAAAGTCGGATCAGCATGTTCAGTTCCTTCTGTGTTCCCTTTGCCCTCCCCCGCGGGGGAGGGGGAAGATCAGTACTTGTGCGCGCCGTGGGCACCCAGGCTGTGGACGTATTGCAGGGTGATCTGCTTGTCATCCGGATTACCCAGGGTGGAACGGTCCCGCGCCAGTTGCAGGCGGAAGAGGGAGAACTCGCTGGCGGCGTAGTCCGCCATCAGGCTCCACTTGTGGGGCGAGAAGCCTGTCACCGGCAGCACCGCGTTGTTGAGACCAAAATCCACCCTGCCACTGTCCAGGCGGTCGTAGCGCAGGCCCAGACGCCAGCGCGGCATGAACTGGTAGACGGTCTGGGCATACCAGCCGGACTGGCGACTGCGGTGGGCATCGGCGGGATCGCCGTCGCACAGGTCGCCGGGGGTGGCGGCATCCGGGTCCAGGCAGGTCAGGGTGCCCGACTCGTTGCGACGGAAGTATTCGGCCTGGAGCTTGAGGTTTCTGGCCCTGTGATTGCCGTCTGGCGCCCACTTCCAGACAAAGTCGGCGAGCCAGGCGCGGGACTTGCCGCTGAACAGGGTCTCGACTTCCGTACCGTTCAAGTCCTCCACGCCGCTGCTGCGGTTGCGCGGCCGCGCGGCGAGGTAGGACAGACCACCGCGCCAGGACGCGTTGGCGCCCGCGTCGCCGCCTACATGGGCGAAGGCCGCCCAGGCGCCGGGACCGTTCTTGTTGCCGCCGTCGCCGGAACCGGGGAAGTTGCCACCCCGGCCCAGTTCCAGGCCCAGTTCCAGGAAGGTATCGGTGGGCGCCAGCCATTTCAGCTGCACGCCATCCTGGGAGAAGTGCTCGCCGAACAGGGCACGGTACATGAGGCTGTTGTCGACGAAGTCCCAGGCGTGGGGGTGCTGTTCGTTGGCGTAGCCGATGCCCGAGAGGAAACGCCCGCCCTTGAGGGTGAAACCGTGGCCCAGGCCCAGGGTCTGGAACCAGGCCTCATCAACCGCCACCTCCTCGTCGGCGTAGGCGATGTTGGCGTAACCGCGCAGGGTGGGGTCGATGTTCGCCGCCAGGGTCAGCTCGGTGTGGTCGAGGGCGAAGCCCCGCTCGCCGCCGTGGTCGTGGCCGGCGGGCAGGAAGCCGGTGAGGGGATGCTCGCCTGCCTCGCGCCGGGCATAGCTGCCCAGGAGCACCAGGCCGATTTCCGGATTGGCGTTGGATGCGTTAGCGGTAGTGGTCACGGTGGCGGGACTGGGCCGGCTTTCCGCCTGCTTCAGGCGGGTTTCCAGTTCGCTCAGGCGGGCTTCGTACATTTCCCGCATCTGGCGGATTTCGGCGCGCAGGGCGTCGATGGCGGGGTCGGCCTGGGCCGCGCCGGCCCAAAGGGTCAGCAGCACGGCGGCCAATAGTGTTTGTTGGGGCATGGTTTTCTCGTCGTCGCAAATACATGGCGATGCCGGGCCGGCTGGCGGCCCGGAATGGAGCGGGAACGATCAGACGAGAACGGGTGGGGCGCGCGAATGAAACGGAGGACAGGCCGAATAGCTGCGCCCGATGGGCTGCGGGACGTCATCTCCCGGCGCCGCCACCATGACCGGCACGGCGGTGGCGGCAACGGCCAGACCGTGGTCCCACATGCCATGGACGGCGCACAACTCACAGGCAGCCTGGGGCTCGTCCCCATCCGCGCCATGATGTCCGGACGCATGCAGGGTGCCGGCCCATTGGCTTGCCAGCAGGATGAAAACCAGAATCAGGAAACGGAACAGACGGCGATCCATGCCTGAATTCTAACCTCGATATACAACAGGATTGCGCTGCCACACCCGCAAACAGAAAGCCGCCCGGAGGCGGCTTCGCAAGGGAGGGCGAGGGTCGCTTACTTGGCCTTGGCGACGATCTCGATCTCCACGCGGCGGTTGGGCGCGTGGCATTCCTTCAGCTTGTCCTTGGCCAGGGTCTTGTCGCACTGGACCACAGGCTGGCTGTCACCGACACCGCTGCTCATGACGACGTTGGGCTTGATGCCCTTGGCCACCAGGTAGGACTTGACGGACTTGGCGCGGGCTTCGGACAGCTTCTGGTTGGCGGCGGTTTTGCCGGTCGGGTCGGCATGGCCGACCACCTTGATCTGCTCGATATCGCCCATGCCCTTCAGCTTGGCGACGACCTCGTCCAGCTTGGCTTTGCCCTCCTTGGACAAATCCTTGATGCCGGACTTGCCGGACTGGAACAGGGCGTCGCCAGCCAGGACAACCTTGTTGGCGGCGGGCTTGGCTTCGGCCGCTTTTGCCGGGGCGGCGAGAGCGGGTTTCGCATCGGCCTTGGGAGGTTCCGCAGCCTTGGCGGGCGCGGCGGCGGGCTTGGCTTCGACCTTGGCCGCATCGGGCGCCTTCACAACCGGTGCGGCGGCGGGGACGGCGGGAGCCGGGGCCGGCTTGGCTTCGGCCTTGGGTGCCTCGGGCGCGGCTTTCGCGGCGGGGGCCGCAGCGGGTGCCGGCGCACCAGGCAGCGCCAGGGTGGGCAAGCCGATGTTGGGCAGGGAAGGCATGACGGCCTGGTTGAAGCCGGGGATGAAGCCGGCCAGGTTACCCAGCATGGCCACCGGGTCCCACATGGCGAAGCTGCCGGCACCCTGGACCGGGGCGGGCGGAGTCCAGGTCAGCCAGCTGCTGGTGCCCTGGCCGTAGGAATTGGGATTGACGAGGGCGCCGGCCATGCCGGTGTAGAGGGCGGGGTTCGCCACGTTGCCCATCAGGTTCCAGGCGCGCGGATCCATGGGCGACATGCCCCAACGGATGTAGGTGTTGGGGTTGAAACCGCTCAGCATCAGGTTCCACAGCTTGGGATCCAGCGGCACCATGGCCCAACGCATCATCTTGCCCGGGTCGGAAAGCTGGGTCAGCAGGGCGGTGTAGAAATTGGGATCCAGGCCGGCGGCGGTCCACTTCATGTAGACGTTGGGATCGGCGAACTGCGCCAGGTTACGCACGGCGTCCGGGTGGGCCATGCTGTTCATCATGTTGAGCCAGCCGCCCGGGTCCATCATGCCGTTCATCATGGCGATGTAGAAGCTGGGTTCGGTGACCGCCCCGGTCCAGGGCACGAACACGCGCGGATCCTTGAAGGCGGAGGCGTTGCGGGTGAAATCCGTCATGCGCGCCAGCCATTCCTCCGGCGTCTTGGGCGTGGCGGTCTTGGCGGCTTCCTTGGCGGCGGCCTGGCCGGCGAAGGTCGGGATATCGGTAGTGCCCATGGCGGCGTAGGCAGGCACGGCGGCGAAAGCCAGCGCCAGGGTGATGAGCTTCAGTTTCATGATGATCCCTTTCGTTGAAGATCCTGTGGAAACAGCAATATCAGAAATCGCTTAAATTCTAGACGCGACCTGTCGGAACGGTAAACCTCGGCGCCGATTATCTTCGGATTAAAGTCGGATGTTGTTGCGCCAGGCGGGAGGGACAATCGTAAAAAAAACGGGCCGGGTGCAATCCCGGCCCGCCTCTCTGCCTGCATCGCGTCTCAGATGATCAGCGGCACGATGAGCAAGGCCACGATGTTGATGATCTTGATCAGCGGGTTCACGGCGGGGCCGGCGGTGTCCTTGTAGGGATCGCCCACGGTGTCGCCGGTCACGGCCGCCTTGTGGGCTTCGCTGCCCTTGCCGCCGTGGTTGCCTTCCTCGATGTACTTCTTGGCGTTGTCCCAGGCGCCGCCGCCGGTGGTCATGGAGATGGCGACGAAGATGCCGGTGATGATGGTGCCCACCAGCACGCCGCCCAGGGCCTTCGGGCCGAGGATCAGGCCCACCAGCACGGGAACCAGCACGGGCAGCAGCGAGGGGATCATCATCTCCTTGATGGCCGCCTTGGTCAGCATGTCGACGCAGGTGCCGTACTCGGGCTTGCCGGTGCCTTCCATGATGCCGGGGATGGACTTGAACTGGCGGCGCACTTCCACCACCACGGAGCCGGCGGCGCGGCCGACGGCCTCCATGCCCATGGCGCCGAACAGGTAGGGCACCATGCCGCCGATGAACAGGCCGATGATGACCATGTGATCGGACAGGTCGAAGGTCAGGTTCTGGCCGCCGGCAGTCAGGGCATGCGTGTAGTCGGCGAACAGCACCAGGGCGGCCAGGCCGGCGGAGCCGATGGCGTAGCCCTTGGTGACGGCCTTGGTGGTGTTGCCCACGGCGTCCAGCGGATCGGTGATGTTGCGGATCTCATCCGGTAATTCGGCCATCTCGGCGATGCCGCCGGCGTTGTCGGTGACCGGGCCGTAGGCATCCAGGGCGACGATGATGCCGGTCATCGACAGCATGGAGGTGGCGGCGATGGCGATGCCGTAGAGGCCGCCCAGGGCGTAAGCGGCATAGATGGCGGCGCAAACGGCGATCACCGGGGCGGCGGTGGACTTCATGGACACGCCCAGGCCGGCGATGATGTTGGTGCCATGGCCGGTGGTGGAAGCCTGGGCGATGTGGCGGACCGGGCTGTACTCGGTGGCGGTGTAATACTCGGTGATCACCACCATCGCCGCGGTCAACACCAGGCCGATGAGCGACGCCAGGTAGATGTTCATGGCGGAGACGTTGGCGCCACCGACGTCGATGCCTTGCGGGAACATCATGGTGGTGATGGGATAGAAGGCCACCAGGGCGATGCCTCCGGCCACCGCCAGACCACGGTAGAGGGCATTCATGATCTTGCCGCCTTCCCGGGCGCTGACGAAGAAGGTGCCGACGATGGAAGCGACGATGGAGACGCCGCCCAGCACCAGCGGGTAGATCACGGCGTTGGTGGCGGCCGTGCCGGTCACCATCAGGACGCCCAGCAGCATGGTGGCGATGATGGTCACGGCATAGGTCTCGAACAAGTCGGCGGCCATGCCGGCGCAGTCGCCGACGTTGTCGCCGACGTTGTCGGCGATGACCGCCGGGTTGCGCGGGTCGTCCTCGGGGATGCCGGCTTCGACCTTGCCCACCAGGTCGGCGCCGACGTCGGCGCCCTTGGTGAAGATGCCGCCGCCAAGACGGGCGAAGATGGAGATCAGCGAGCCGCCGAAGCCCAGACCGACCAGGGCATGGATGGCGTCATTGGCGCTCATGCCGGTGCCGGTCAACACGGCGTAATAGCCGGCCACGCCCAGCAGGCCCAGACCGACGACCAGCAGACCGGTGATGGCACCGCCCTTGAAGGCGACGTTCAGCGCGGCGTTGAGGCCCTGATGCGCGGCTTCCGCGGTGCGGATGTTGGCGCGCACGGAAACGTTCATGCCGATGAAGCCGGCGGCGCCGGAGAGGATGGCGCCGAGGGCGAAACCGATGGCGGTGGGCAGTTTCAGGAACACCGCGATCAGCACGAACAACACCACGCCGACGAGGCCGATGGTGGTGTACTGGCGCTTGAGGTAAGCCTGGGCGCCCTCCTGCACGGCGGCGGCGATCGCCCGCATGCGATCGTTGCCCGTGGGCAGACCGTTGATCCAGCTAATCGACATGACCCCGTATACCAGAGCCAATGCCCCCGCCACGAGGGCGAACATCAGACCTTCATTCATCGCTTCATCTCCTAGAACATGCATGAAAAACGTCGCACCGCACAGACTCCCCCGACTATGCGACTACCGTTTTCGCCCGGCTGTTGCCGGGTCTCAATTGAAACCTGAAACCTCACATCTCCCGCCCCAGGGCCAATCCCCCCTCGAAACGCGTACCCGGCGCAAAGCCGAAAACCTGATCGAGGTGCAATTCCCGGATCAACCCGTCCACCGCCGCCTGACCGTGCTCCTTCTGGACCTCCGACAAGATCAGCTTGGCCGAGTTGGCATTGTAGAAACCACCGAAATCGGCCTGGACCTTGAGAAGCTGGCGGGCGCGATCGAGGGTCATGGGAGCGATGCAAATACAGCAGTTAAGTGTACTCAAGGGCGCCCGGGGCGCCCTTGATCTCGGTTAAAGCTTGAACTCGGGCAACTTCTTCGCCACCGCGACGTTCTTCATGGTGACGTAGACCGGCAGGCCGTTGGCGTACTTGGGATAGTCCTCGCCCTGGATCAGGCCCGACAAGTACTTGCGGCACTTGTCGGTGATGCCGTAGCCGTCCTTGCTGATGAAGTCGCGCGGCATGAACTTCTCCACGTTGGCCACATCCTTCAACTCGGCGTAGCCGATCTTGTACTTGTAGGGCTCGTCGGACAGGCGCACCACGGTGGGCATGACCGAGTTCTTGCCCTTCACGGCCAGCTCGACGGCGGCCTTGCCCAGTTCGTAGGCCTGCTTCACGTCGGTCTTGGAGGCGATGTGGCGCGCGGCGCGTTGCAGGTAGTCGGCCACGGCCCAGTGAAACTTGTAGCCGAGGGCATCCTTGATCATGTTGGCCACCACCGGGGCGGCGCCGCCCAGTTGGGCATGGCCGAAGGCGTCGCGGGTACCCTGCTCGGCCAGGAATTTGCCGTCCGGGTAGTGGCAGCCTTCGGAAACCACGATGGTACAGAAGCCGTGTTCCTTGACCTTCTTGTCGACGGTGGCGAGGAACTTCTTCTGGTCGAATTCGATTTCCGGGAACAGGATCACCACGGGGATGCCCTGATCGGCCACCAGGCCGCCGGCGGCGGCGATCCAGCCGGCGTGCCGGCCCATCACTTCCACCACGAAGATCTTGGTGGAGGTCTTGGCCATGGAGCGCACGTCGTAGGAGGCCTCCAGGGTGGACACGGCGATGTACTTGGCGACCGAGCCGAAGCCGGGGCAGCAGTCGGTGATGGGCAGGTCGTTGTCCACGGTCTTGGGCACATGGATGGCCTGGATGGGGTAGCCCATGGCCTCGGACAGCTGGCTCACCTTGTAGCAGGTGTCGGCGGAGTCGCCGCCGCCGTTATAGAAGAAGTAGCCGATGTTGTGGGCCTTGAAGACTTCGATCAGGCGCTCGTATTCGCGCTTGTTGGCTTCCAGGCTCTTCAGCTTGAAGCGGCAGGAGCCGAAGGCGCCGGAGGGGGTGGAGCGCAGGGCGGCGATGGCTGCGTCGCTTTCCTTGCTGGTATCGATGAGATCCTCGGTCAGCGCCCCGATGATGCCGTTGCGGCCGGCGTAGACCTTGCCGATCACGTCGCCATGCTTGCGGGCAGTCTCGATGACGCCGCAGGCGGAGGCATTGATGACGGCGGTGACGCCACCGGACTGGGCGTAGAACGCGTTCTTTTTCTTGGCCATGTCATATCTCCTTGAAAGCAAAAAAGCGCGCCGGGAAGCGCGCCTTTAGGGGTTTCGTTACCGGATGCCGGTTTCCTGGTTACGCTGCTGGTGCGCCTCTTCCTGCACCTTCAGCAGGGTGATGATGCAGTCCCCCAGGTTGTCGTATTCCTCCTTGCCGGTGGCAAAGCGGTCCTTCACGGAATAGAAGAACATGGCCCGGTAGGCCGCAGGGCCGGTCTTCGACACGACGAAGGCACAGCCGTCTTCCTTCCAGTACAGGGCCGGGCACTGGGTCAATTCCCGGTCGGCGGGGGAGAGACGGACTTCCGTCTCCACCTCCGCCACCTCCACCTCGCGGCCGAAGCGCTCCTTCAGACAGGTGCGGGCCAGGGACAGGTCGGAGGCGGAAAAACCGGGAATGCCCATGGGCTTATTGCTTGACGGAATCCAGGCCGGCGAACACGGCGGAGGTGATGCTGTCCACGGAGCCGACACCGGACACCTTGATGTACTTGGGCGCGCCGGCCTCGCCGGTCTTGCCCCAGTCGCCGTAGAACTTGACCAGCGGCTCGGTCTGGGCATGGTAAACGTCCAGGCGCTTCTTCACGGTCTCTTCCTTGTCGTCGTCGCGCTGGATCAGGTCCTCGCCGGTGATGTCATCCTTGCCGGCCACCTTGGGCGGGTTGAACACGACGTGGTAGGTACGGCCGGAAGCCACGTGCACGCGGCGGCCGGACATGCGCTTGATGATCTCCGCGTCGGGCACGTCAATCTCGACCACGGCGTCGATGGGCACGCCGGCGGCTTTCATGGCCTCGGCCTGGGGGATGGTGCGCGGGAAGCCGTCGAACAGGTAGCCGGCCTTGCAGTCGTCCTGGGTCAGGCGCTCCTTGACCATGCCGATGATGATGTCGTCGGACACCAGGCCGCCCGCATCCATGATCTTCTTGGCGGCGACGCCCAGCTCGGTGCCGGCCTTGACGTGGGCGCGCAGCATGTCGCCGGTGGAGATCTGGGGAATACCGTATTTTTCCTTGATGTAGTTGGCCTGGGTACCCTTGCCCGCACCGGGGCCGCCGAGAAGAATCAAACGCATGGAAAACCTCGCAAAAACAAGGCCCTGAGCGGGCCGATTGATGGGAGAAACCGGGATTTTGAACGGGCTACAGGGTAGTCAAGGCGACCGGCCGTGGACAGTCAATTTTTTCAATTCCGACATAAGCCCAGGTTATCAGCATCTTTGAAATTATTAATATCGCCGCCGGGCCTGCCGGTTCAGTGATGCCCGGCGTGCCCACCCTTGCCTCCCCGCCCGGTCTTGGCATCGCGTCCGGCCATGACCTCGAGCAAGGTCTGCATCAGATCCAGGCGCTTCTCCAACTGTTCTATGCGGGCGCGCAGATCCTGGGACTCGCCGCCGCTGGCGCCGTGGTCGTGCGCAGCCTCCACCTTGGCGGCACCATGATCGTGGCCAGCGTCCGCCTTGGCGGCACCGTGGTCGTGCCCGCCGCTTCCGCCGCCGCCTTTGTCCTGTTTGCATTTCTTGCATGACTTGCCGCCAGCCTTCATGTCCTCCGGGGCAGTCTTGTCTCCAACGCCCTTGGTCCCCGGGAGGGGTGCCGCCGCCGCGCTCTGGCCATGCTGGTGTTCCTCATGCGCCGCCATGGCCGGCAACGTGGGCAATGTGGCCAGGACCAGCAATGCGCTCAGGGTATGGGCTTTCATGGTGCTCTCCTCAACCTCGTGGAAGGCGTGGACGACACGTGTCACCGCCCACCCCGGTGGAGCAATATGCGGCGCTTGCGCGCCGGCGTCAAACCGGCCCGCTACGCAGATCAAACCCCGAACAGGGCGCGTACCTTCTCCAGGTCATCGGGCGTGTCGACACCCGGCGGGCTGGGCTCCCGGCTTTCCACCACGGTGATGCGATGGCCGTGCCACAGCGCCCGCAGCTGCTCAAGGGACTCGAAATCCTCGATGGCCGGCCGGCTGAGGTCGGGATAGGCCTTGAGAAAGCCGACCCGGTAGGCATAGAGGCCGACATGACGAAACATGGGGAGCCCCGTGGGGAGGCTGTCGGCGGGCCCGGAGGCCCAGGCGTCCCGCGCCCAGGGGATGGTGGCCCGGGAAAAATAGAGGGCGTAGCCGTCCTTGTCCGTCACCACCTTCACCACGTTGGGATTGAACACCTCGGCCACATCGTGGATAGGGTGGCTGACCGTGGCCATGCTGGCTGCCGGATGGTCGAACAGGGCCTGCGCGGTAGCGCGGATGAGGGCCGGGTCGACGAGGGGTTCATCGCCCTGCACATTCACCACCACCGCCTCGTCCGGCCAGCCGAGCCGTGTCGCCACCTCCGCCAGGCGATCGGTGCCTGAGGCGCACGCGGGGGATGTCATGACCGCCTGGAAACCGCCGGCCTCCACCGCCGCGAAGACCCCGGCATGATCCGTGGCCGCCCACACCCCCGCCGCGCCGCTGGCCAGGGCCCGTTCCAGCACGCGCACCACCATGGGCTTGCCGGCAATGTCCGCCAGGGGCTTGCCGGGCAGACGGGTGGAGGCGTGGCGGGCGGGGACGACTGCGTAAAAGGCAGGCATGACGAAATCCGGGGGTCGAGGAAGCGCCAAAGGCGGCAGGCGGGATCAGATCGGCCTCGACCCGCTCCCGATGCAGGAACGGGCCGGGGCCGGGCGCAGCGCAATCAGACTTGCCCGGCCGCCGAGCCGGCGTGGCCGCGGCTCGCCAGCAGCAGGTGGACCAGTGCGGCCACAGCCAGGTAGCCCAGGGTGCCGATCAGGAAGCGCGGGCCGTAATCGACGAAGGTCTGCAGGAATTGCGGCCATTGGGTATCCAACACGCGTCCGCCGAACCAATAGAACGCGCCATTGGACAGGGTGAAGGCCAATAGCGTGCCACCCAGGGCAATCGCGGCCATGGGCAAGACGGCCGTGACGCCGGACCCCGAGCAGCGGCCCGCCCAGCGTCCGCCTGCCCACAAGGCGACATGGGCCGCCTGCAGCGCGGCATAGGCCGGCGTCAGGCAATAGCCCGACGCCCCCATCCAGCCGACGGCGACCAAGTCGATGCCCACGGCCGCCAGCATCAGGCCCGCCAGCCAGGCGACAGGCAGGTAGAACCCGGCAAGGAAGAATATGGCCCAGGAAGCGTCCGGCAGATGCAGGGCATCGCCGAAGTGGTGGAAGCGGGTGGCGAGCATGAGGGCCATCAGGCCCAGGCCGATGAACAGCCGCGTTTGCGGAGCGCATGCATGACAGGTATTCACTTCATTCTCCTCGGATCAGATTGCCGACATCCTACTTGGGCGCGTAACGCAGGCCAAGAAACAGCGCCCGGCCGGAAACAGAATAATCGTTGAAGGGGTTGAGCGTACTCCGAACCTCGACGTAATCGCGATCGAGCAGGTTGTCGAGGCGGGCCTCCAGCGACCATGCCCTGTCGACCCGGTAGCGGGCCTCCAGATCCAGCAAGCCGTAGCCGGCGAGCCTTTGCGTGTTGGCCGTGTTGTTGAAGCGCGCGTCGACGGCACGCAGGCGGCCATGCAGTTCCACCTCCCCGGATTTGTAGCCCAGATCCAGGGTGCCGGTCCTGGGCGCCCGCCTCTGCAGCGTCAAGCCGGTAGCGTCGTCCTTGGCGCTCAGCCAGTCCGCCAGCGCACGCCAGGACCATGCCCCCCGGGTCCGGCTGAATTCCAGGGTCGCCCCCTTCAGCGTCGCGGCGTTCAGGTTGCCCATGGTGCCGATGAATGTCGGAAAACTCCCTGGCACATAGTCGATCAGGTCGGTGACCCGGTTGTGATAGAGGGTCAATTTGGCCGCATCTCCCGCAGCGATATAGCCGAGGCCGATCTCGCGGTTCCGGGCCGTTTCCGGCCGCAGGTTGGGGTTGCCCTGATAGAAATTCACCGGATCCAGCGGCCAGTAGAGGTCATTGAAATTGGGCGCGTGGAAAGCCCTGCCCAGGGAAGCGTGCACCGTCCATGCCGACGACATCTGATAGCCATAGCCCAGGCTGTGGCTACCGTGTCGACCGAGCCGGGATATCCGGTCCTGGCGGACGCTGGCCTCGACGGTATGGGCGCCGAAGCGACCCTGGTATCCGGCCATGGCAGAACGCGTGGTCTGAGAGTCGACCACGAAGGGCTTGCTGGAATCGACCTCCAGGCCGCGCCACTCCAGGGCCAGCATGGCCTTGCCGCCAGCCAGGGCGATGTCGTTCTGCCACAGCGCCTGGTTCTGGCCGGTTTCGTAGTAATCGACCGAGACATTGCCGGTGGAAGGATCGAACAGCCAGTTGCGTTGGTTGTCGCGGCTGCGGCCCAGCCGCAGGCGGGATTGCCAATCTTCGGCGACGCGCCCGGCCAGACTGGCCTGCAGCGACTCGACGAACTGCTGGTTGCGGTTGTCGAAATTCGTGGTGCAGCTGATGTAGAAACTGTCGCAGTTCGTGGCGTCGTAGCGCTTCATGCTTTCCGAATGCAGGTAGCGCACATCGAGCTCGGATTGCGCGGCAATCCTGTGGGCGAAGGCCGCATTGACGTAGCGGTTGTCGTAAGCATCGCGGTCCGGGTTATAAAGATCGAACAAACCGGCCTTCGGCGCCTTGATGGAACTGAAGCCATCGCTGTGCTCCGCACCCGCCAGCAGACTGAAAGCCCCCTCCCCGACCTGGCCACCCAGGGCCACCGAACCCAGCCGCGTGCCGTATTGGCCGATGCCGACCTGGGCCTCTGGCGCGGTAACCGTCCTCGGGTCGCGGGTGAACAACTGCACCGCGCCCGACATGGCATCGGTGCCATAGAGGCTGCTCATGGGGCCGCGCGCAAGCTCGATCCGGCTGAACAGTCCGGCGGGTAGCGCATGGATCGCGGAGGTGCCCAAGGTCGCCGAGGAGACGCGCAGGCCGTCCACCAGCACCAGGGCATGGGCCGTATTGCCGCCGCGAATCGACAGGGTGCTGGCGTCGCCCCGGCCACCGGCCGTCGTGACCTGGACGCCCGGCAGGCGCGCGATGAGTTCCGACACCGTGGCATCCGCGTAGAGGTCGATGGCATGCCGGTCGACGACAGAGACGTCGCGGATCACGTCGCTTGCCGGCGTCGGAATGCGCGTGGCGGTGACGACGATGGCGGCCAGTGTGGGGATGTCTTGCGCCTGGATAGGCTCGATCAACAGGCCGGCAACGAGAGCGGCCAGAACGGTGCGTTGCATGGAAGGCGTCCTTTTTCGTTCCCAGCGTCCCCGCTGGGAGAACCACGAAAAGCGGGCCGAAAAAGGTGGCAGACCGAATTCGCTCAAACCGCCCGCCGCGGCCCGCATCCTCTCCAGGCCGGTCTCCGGGCTCGCGCCGAGGGTTCTTCAACCCGGACCGTTCGCCTTCCCGTCCGAGGACAGTGGCGTGGTGAACGGCCTTTGAGCGCTTACCGTTGCGGGGGCAGCACAGGCATTGGCATGGACGCCGCACCTGTTTCCCGTTTCACGCCCTGGAACGGGCGCACCTGAAGCGGGCTGAGTCTATGCGTGAGCAGTGCAAAAGACCATGCCCCCAAAGGGGTATGGCTGGCGGCCGCGCGCCATGGACGAGAACCGTCAGTGCTCGCGATTGTGCTGGCCGCCTGCCTTGATCAGGCGCCGGATCTCTTGCAGGTTCACCGCACCCTCTGCGGTACAGAGGTAATGGAAGAACAGTTCGCGGTGGTAACCGGTCTGCTGTCGCGCCTTGATGGCTTCCCATTTCGCATAGCGGTTGCGCGACCACTCGCCGCCACCCTTGCCGTCGGCGCGACCGAAGGCATAGAGCTTGCGCTCGCCGTTTTCACAACGCATGCCCTCGTAGCTCACTGTCTCGGCGCCGGCCGGGCTGCGGATCACCACCGTGTAACGCACCACGCCGTCGGCATCGGCGGAAACCGAGGGGAAATCCAAGTAATGGCGGTTGCTGGTGGACGAGCTGACCTCGAAGGCAACCAGGTTCTCGGCCTTGGGGTAGGGCGGCAGCTGGGTCTGGATTTCCTGCCATGCCTTGCCGGGCTCCTCGAAGTCGCTTTCGAAACCACTCCTGTTGGCGTCGCCGAACAATCTCGACTCGGTGTTGCCGCCAGCCTGGGCGGAAGTAATCAGGAACAAGGTGGCGAGGGCGAGGGTGCGGCGCATGACGGTCTCCGATCAGGTACCGCAGCATGATACCGCCACCGACTAGTCCAGGTCGGCAGCCAGGGAATCCCGGATGGCCTTGGGCAGAGGAGACAGGGTCGCCTGGTAATCCCGGTGCGAGACCCCGGCTGAGATATCGGCACCGCTCTTCACGGCCGCCACCATGTCGGGCGTCAGTTCGAAGCGCAGGAAATGCACCGAGGCGGTCTTGTCCTCCGTGCTGCGCTCCAGATCCTCGTTGGCGATTGGGAACACTGGCTCGAAGCCTGCCACCCGCATCCATAGATCTTGTTCGATGCCCACCAGCTTTGCCAGGGCAACACGGCGCGCGGCCTCGTCGGCGTATTCCACCATGAAGGTGGCCTTCCAGTTGGCGCCGTCGGGTATCAGCGGGTTGTAGACGTCCAGTTCATCCTGGATGCCCGCCGCCTCGAAGATCTTCTCGATGCGCAGCATCTCCTGGATCTGATACTGCATGGTGAGGGCGTCCTCGAAGTAGAGGGCTGCGTGCTCGCCCAGGGGCACGCGCCGGTTCTTCTTGTGGGCGATGACCCGTGCGCGGAAGTCGTTGCGAATCTCCGCGTATTTCTCCAGGGTGAACAGGTATTGGCGGGTGAGCTTGGTCATGGCGACTTCCTCGCGCGGGTTCATATGCCGTAGGCCTTCCGCAGCAGGGTGATGGGATGTTCCGGCGCGCTGCCATCGGCGCGGGCATGGGCGATGTGGCGGCCGGCCATGGCGCAGTCGCTGCCGTAGTGGTCCGGCTTGGCCTGGTTGACCCGCCCCACCACCGGTTTGACGATCTTCATGGCGAACTCGTGGAACTCTTTCTTCACTGCGTAGGTGCCGTCGTGACCGGAGCAGCGCTCGATGATGTCCACCTCGGTGCCGGGCACCAGGGACAGGGCCTCCTTGGTCTTGGGGCCGATGTTCTGTACCCGCTGGTGGCAGGCGGCGTGGTAAGCCACCTTGCCCAGGCCCTGTTTGAAATCTGTGCCCAACTTGCCCTCCCGGTGGCGAAGCATGAGGTATTCGAAAGGGTCGTAGAAGGCGTTCTTCACCTTCAGCACGTCAGGATCGTCAGGGAACATGAGGGGCAGTTCCTGCTTGAACATGAGCACGCAGGAGGGAATGAGGGCGGTGAGGTCCCAGCCCTGGTCCACCAACTTGGCCAGCACCGGGATATTGGCCTCCTTGGCCGCCACCACCGCCTCCAGGTCACCCAATTCCAGTTTGGGCATGCCGCAGCAGCGTTCCTTCTCGGTCAGAGTGACTGGGATGCCGTTGTGCTCGAACACCGCAACCAGATCCTCGCCCGGGCCGGGCTCGTTGCGGTTCATGTAGCAGGTGGCAAACAGAGCCACCTTGCCCTTGGTTTTTCCTGCCGGCTCGCAGGGGGTTTCGGCCGGCAGTCTATTCAGGCGGCTGCGCAGGGGTTTGCCGGAAAACTCGGGCAGCCAGGCTTCCGCGTGGACGCCGGCCACCGATTCCAGCGCCTTGCGCGCCGCACCGAGCTTGTTCACCGCGTTGACCACCCGGGCCACCACGGGAATGCCGGCCAGCCGCCCCACCGCGTCAGTGCTGGTAAGCACCCGGTCGCGCAACTTGGCGCCATGGTTGCGGTAGTGGACCACCTTGGCGCGCAGCATGAGGTGGGGAAAATCCAGGTTCCACTCGTGTGGCGGCACGTAGGGGCACTTGGTCATGTAGCACAGGTCGCAGAGATAGCAGTGGTCCACGACCTGCCGGTAATCCGCCTTCCTCACCCCATCCACCTCCATGGATTCCGATTCGTCCACCAGGTCGAACAGGGTGGGAAAGGACTGGCACAGGGATACGCAACGCCGGCAGCCGTGGCAGATGTCGAAGACCCGCTCCATCTCCTTGAAGAGGGATTCCTCGTTGAAGAAGTCGGGGTTACGCCAGTCTAGGGGGTGACGTGTGGGCGCTTCGAGATTGCCTTCGCGGATAGGGGCGGCCATGGCTTTCCTCGTGGGATGGCGGGATGGCGGGATGGCAGGTGGAAGGAACGGGGGCCGTTCTGGCCCCCGCTGTATCAGGAACCCAGTTCGTTCAGGGCCTTCTGGTAACGGTTGGCGTGGGAGCGCTCGGCCTTGGCCAGGGTTTCGAACCAGTCGGCGATTTCCTCGAAGCCTTCTTCCCGGGCGGTCTTGGCCATGCCCGGATACATGTCGGTGTATTCGTGGGTCTCGCCGGCCACAGCGGCTTTCAGGTTGTCGGGCGTGGGCCCGAAGGGCAGGCCGGTGGCGGGGTCGCCGCAGGTCTCCAGGTATTCCAGGTGGCCATGGGCATGGCCGGTCTCGCCTTCGGCGGTGGAACGGAACAGGGCGGCCACATCGTTGTAGCCTTCCACGTCGGCCTTGGCAGCGAAGTAGAGGTACCGGCGATTGGCTTGGGATTCGCCGGCGAACGCGGCCTTCAGGTTGCCCTCGGTTTTCGAGCCTTTGAGTTGCATGACGGTCTCCTGATAACGTGCCCGGCAGTGATCCCGCGCCGGGATTACGGGTGTTATTAGAATTGATCTAAATACTACGGCAAATTTAGTTTATGCCGACCAACCCCGTCAACTTTTCGCGATGACGGGGCGCTGCACCGGGGTCAGACGCGGGCGGCGGCCCGCTTGTGCTTCAGGAACTCGATGATGCCGGGCAGGATGGAGACGAAGACGATGAGCAGGATCACCGCCGTCAGGTTGTTCTTGACGATGGGCAGATTGCCGAAGAAGTAGCCGGCCGGCACCAGCAGCCCCACCCAGAGCAGGGCGCCCAGCACGGAGAAGCCGAGAAAGCGGCCGTAGGTCAGGCGGCCGATGCCGCAGACGAAGGGTACGAAGGTGCGCACCACGGGCACGAAGCGGGCGATGATGATGGCCTTGGGACCGTGCTTCTCCATGAAGGCGTGGGTGCGCTCCAGGTTCTCCCGCTTGAGCCAGCGGCTGCCCTCGAACTGGAACACCCTCGGCCCCAGGAAGCGGCCGACCCAGTAGTTGACGTTGTCACCGCACAGGGCCGCCGCGATCAGGGTGCCCGCGACGACGAGCGGATCCATGCCCCCTGCCGCCGCCACCGCCCCCGCCACGAACAGGAGGGAATCCCCGGGCAGGAAGGGCGTGACCACGAAGCCCGTCTCCATGAACACGATGGCGAACAGGATGGCATAGACCCAGACACCGTAGCTCTGCACCAGCAGGGCCAGGTGCTTGTCCAGGTGCAGGACGATGTCGATGAACTGGGCGAGGAGTTCCATGCCGTCCCGGGCTCAGTACCTGAGGGCCTTCAACGCCGCAGCGTCATGCGGTAGACCTTGCCTTCCATCATGCCCGGCACCCAGAGCTTGCCCTGGTCGTCGAGAAAGATGTCGGCGGGGCCGGCCAGGGGAATCTTTTCGTTGGCGACCGAGACCTGGCCGCTGCGGGTGTCCAGTACCTGCAGCAGGCCGGCGGGCTCGAACTTGACCCAGTTGGAGATCAGCCAGCGGTTGGCGCCAATGTCCACCACACCGTCGAAGTAGCCGGCCGGGCTGGGGGTGTACTGCTTCTCCAGGCTGGCCTTCATGCCGTCCAGCTTGTAGGTTTTGATCGTGCCGTTGGCCTGTCCGTCCGTGCCCCACTCCACCACGATCAGACGGCTGCCCATCTTTTTCATGCCGTTGGGGCCCTTCGGTGGGGTATCGAAGGCCAGTTCGGAGAACTTGCGCGCCTTCAGGTCGATGACGAACACCTTGCCGAGATCCGTGGCGGACAGCAGCAGACGACGGTTGTCGTAACGCGCGAAGGCGTTGAGGAACTTGGCGCCGGTGGCAGCCAGATCCAGGTCGAACACGGGTTTGCCGTCGCCGATGCGGAAGCCCGCGACCCGGTCGATGTCGGCCACGTAGAGCACTCCGTCCACCGCGATCATGCCTTTGGGGCCGTTGAGCTTGTCGGCCCACTTCAGCGCCCTGATGTGGCCCTGGCGATCCAGCCGGGAGATGAAGCCGTCACCGTCCTTCTCCATGGGCTCAAGCTTCACGCCCAGGTTGGAGACGAACACATCTTCGCCAACCACCACCACACTCTCCGGCGAGGAGAAGCCCGGGATGGCCTTGTCGACGATGACGCTGGCAGCATGGGCGGTGCCGATGGCGAGGGCGAACAGCAGGCTGAGAAGACGCATGGGGGCTCCTATGTTCAGGCCGGGATCAGACCATGGCCCCGGATTCGGGCTTCACCGGCTTGATGAAATCCTCCCGGGAAACGCCCAGCCACATGGTGATGGGGCTGGCCACCAGCACCGAGGAGTAGGTACCGACGACGATGCCGATGGTCAGGCAGAGGGCGAAGCCGTACAGCACCTCGCCCCCCAGGAACAGCATGGCGAACACCATCAGCTGGGTGGTGCCACTGGTGATGATGGTCCGCGACAGGGTGGCGGTCTTGGCGTTGTCCATGATGGCGGCCACGTTGGTGAGGCGGGTCTTCTTGAAATTCTCCCGGATCCGGTCGAACACCACGACGGTGTCGTTCACCGAGTAACCCAGGATGGCCAGCACCGCCGCCAGCACGGTGAGCGAGAACTCCCACTGGAACAGGGACCACACGCCCAGCACGATGAAGATGTCGTGGGCGGTGGCGAAGATGGCCCCCGCCGCCATGCGCCACTCGAAGCGCAGGGCCAGGTAGAGGGCGATGCCGATGGACACCACCACCAGGGCCAGGGAACCGTCCTCCAGCAGTTCCTTGCCCACCTGGGGGCCGACGAACTCGACCCGGCGCAACTGGACCTGGGGATCATGCTGCTTCAGCACCACCAGCACCTTTTCCGACAACTGGGCGGAGGTGACCCCGGCCTTGACCGGCAGGCGCACCAGCACCTCGGTGGAGGTGCCGAAGTTCTGTACCTGGGCGTCGCCGTAACCGTTCTTCAACAGGTGTTCGCGCACGGCGGGAATATTGGCGGAAGCAGCATAGCCCACCTCCATGATGGTGCCGCCGGTGAAGTCCACCCCCAGGTTCAGGCCCTTGGTGGCGAGCAGGACGATGGAGGCCAGGATGCAGGCGACGGACACGAAGATGGTGCTGCGCGCCCAGCGCATGAAGGGGATGTCCTTCTTGACGTGGAAGAGTTCGAGCATGGGTACCCCTCAGATGGAGAGCTTGGTCAGGCGCTTCACCCGGCCGTAGCTTAGATTGACCATCGCCCGCGACACCGTCACGGCGCTGAACATGGAAGTCAGGATGCCCAGGCAGAGCACCACCGCGAAGCCCCGCACCGGCCCGGAGCCCAGCCAGAACAAAGCGATGCCGGCGATGAGGGTGGTGATGTTGGAGTCCAGGATGGTGTCCCAGGCGCGCTCGTAGCCGGCCGCCAGGGCCGCCTGCGGAGTCATGCCGTTGCGCAGTTCCTCGCGGATGCGCTCGGCGATGATCACGTTGGCGTCGATGGCCATGCCCAGGGTCAGGGCGATACCGGCGATGCCCGGCAGGGTCAGGGTCGCCTGCATCATGGACAGCAGGGCCACCAGCAGGAACATGTTGGTGGCCAGGGCCAGCACGGAAATGATGCCGAACAGCTGGTAGTAGATGGCCATGAACACGGCGATGGCGGCGAAGCCGATCAAGGTGGAATTGAAGCCTTTCTCGATGTTGTCCGCCCCCAGGCTGGGACCCACGGTGCGCTCCTCGATGATCTCCATGGGCGCGGCCAGGGCGCCGGCGCGCAGCAGCAGAGCCACGTCGTTGGCCTCCTGGGGCGAGTCCATGCCGGTGATCTGCACGCGGCCGCCGCCGATCTCCTCGCGGATGACGGGCGCGGTGACCACCTCGGTCTTGCCTTTTTCGATGAGCAGGATGGCCATGCGCTTGCCCACGTTCTCGCGCGTCACGTTCTTGAAGATGCGCGCGCCGCGGCCGTCCAAGTTGACATGCACCGCGGCCTGGTTGGTCTGGTTGTCGAAGCCGGGCTGGGCGTCGGTGATGTAGTCGCCGGTGAGCACCACGCTTTTCTTCACCAGCACCGGCACGCCGTTGCGCTCCTGATAGACCTCGGTGCCGAAGGGCGCCTGGCCGGCCAGGGCGGCCTGCACCGCAGCCGCGTCCTGCATCTTCTCCTCATCCACCATGCGGATTTCCAGGGTGGCGGTACGCCCGAGGATTTCCTTGGCCTTGGCGGTGTCCTGCACCCCGGGCAACTGCACCACCACCCGGTCGATGCCCTGCTGCTGGATCACCGGCTCGGCCACGCCCAGCTCGTTGACGCGGTTGCGCAGGGTGGTCAGGTTCTGCTTGAGGGCGTCCTCCTGGGTCTTCACCTGGGCCTGCTTCTTCAGCGTGCCCGCCAGGGCGTATTCCTCGCCGCTCTGGGAATCCAGCAACTGCAATTCGGGATAGGCGATCTCGATGGCCTTGCGCGCCTCGTCGCGCTGGGCCGCATCGCGGAACTTGATGGAAACGGCCTGGCCCTCGCGGCCGATGCCGGTATAGCGCACCTTCTTCTCCCGCAGCAGGGTGCGGATGTCGCCCTGGTAGCGTTCCGCCGCCTTGTCCAGCGCCTTGGGCATGTCCACCTGCAGCAGGAAGTGCACGCCGCCGCGCAGGTCCAGGCCCAGGTACATGGGCAGGGCGCCGATGGAGGCCAGCCACTGGGGCGAGGCGGGCAGCAGGTTCAGGGCCACCGTGTAGCCGGTGCCCAGGGCCTGTTGCAGCGCGTCCTTGGCCTTGATCTGGGTGTCGGTATCGGCGAAGCGGACCTTGACGCCGCGCGCGTCCAGGCTCAGGCCCTGGGCGGAGAGACCCACCGTCTTCACCGCCGCTTCGACCCGCTGCATCAGGGCCGTGTCCGCCTTCTCCGTGGTGCGCACCGGCATCACCTGCACCGCCGGCACCTCGCCGAAGAAGTTGGGCAGGGTATAGAGGAAGGCGAGGACGAGGGCGACGCCGATGACGATGTATTTCCAGAGGGGGTAGCGGTTCATGTTCGGGGGATGAGTGATGAGGAAAGAGAGATGAGGAGGGAGACGCGGGGGATGATCGAGGGATTTCCCATCCCCCATCCCCCATTACCCATCCCTCAAAGATCCTTGATCGTTCCCTTGGGCAGCACGGTCTGGATGGTGGCGCGCTGGAAGACGCTCTCCGTACCGCCGCCGATATCCAGGGTGACGTACTGCTCGGTGATCTTCACCACCTTGCCCAACTGGCCGCCGGCAGTGATGACCTCGTCACCCTTCTGGATGGATTCCTGCATCTTCTTCTGGTCCTTGGCCCGCTTCATCTGCGGCCGGATGATGAGGAAATAGAACAGGGCGAAGAGGACGATCAGGGGTAGGAAACTGATGATGGGGTCCGGTTGTTCAGCCGAAGCGGCAAAGGCGGGAGAAATCAGCATGATGGGAACGATCCTGTTGAAAAAACGGGCGGATTCTACCATCCGCCGCATTTCATTCCGTCGTTGGAAGGGATGGCTGGGAAAGCGTTCCTCGTCCCGCCAGGAATTCCCGCCGCCAGGCCTCGAAGCACCCCCCCTCCAGGGCTTCCCGCATGCGGGCGGTGAAGTCCTGGTAGAAGTGCAGGTTGTGGAGGGAATTGAGTCGCGCGCCCAGCATCTCGCCAGACCGTTGCAGGTGGTGCAGGTAGCCCCGGCTGTAGTGACGGCAGGTGTAGCAGCCGCAGGCCGGATCGATGGGGCCGGTGTCGTTCCTGAAGCGGGCGTTCTTGATGCGGATGTCGCCGGACCAGGTGAACAGCAGACCGTGGCGGGCGTTGCGGGTGGGCATGACGCAATCGAACATGTCGATACCCTGGGACACGGCGTGGACGATGTCCTCCGGCGTGCCCACCCCCATCAGGTAGCGTGGCTTGTCGGCGGGCAGGCGATGGCCCATGTGGCCGAGGATGCGTTCCATGTCCTCCTTGGGTTCCCCTACCGACAGGCCGCCCAGGGCGTAGCCGTCGAAGCCGATCTCCACCAGCCGCTGCAGGGAGCGCTCGCGCAGGTCCTCGTACATGCCGCCCTGGACGATGGCGAACAAGGCCTGCCGGGCAACGCCGTTCGACGGCGCCGTAAGTTCCCCTCCCCCCCCGGGGGAGCACCCTGAAGGGCATGAAGGGCTAGGGGAGAGGGCCACATCCTTACCCTGCGACTCATCAAACGCCACTTTCGACCGCTCCGCCCAGCGCAGTGACAGTTCCATGGACTGCTTCGCCGTCTCCCAGTCCGCCGGATAGGGCGTGCATTCATCGAAGATCATGACGACGTCCGCATCCAGCACCTTCTGGATCTGCATGCTTTTCTCCGGTGAAAGCAGCAGGCGCTGGCCGTCCAGGGGCGAGGCGAACTTCACCCCCATCTCCGTGATCTTGCGCAGATGGGTCAGGCTCCAGACCTGGAAGCCGCCGGAATCGGTGAGAATGGGGCCTTGCCAGCCCATGAAGCCGTGCAGGCCGCCATGGGCGGTGATGACGTCCAGCCCCGGACGCAGCCAGAGATGGAAGGTGTTGCCCAGGATGATTTGCGCGCCCAGATCCACGAGTTCGTGGGGGGTGACCCCCTTCACCGTGCCGACGGTGCCCACCGGCATGAACACCGGGGTCTGGATGGTGCCGTGGGCGGTTTCCAGCGTGCCGCGCCGGGCGCGACCGCTGCTGTGGGTGACCTGGAATTTCATGAAAGCGCGTGACGATTGAGAGCGAAGGCGGCAAGTTTACTGCCGGCCGCGGTTGTGGCCGTCCTGATTCCCGCCTGGCCTGCCTTTGCCGGAGTGGACTGCCCGGCTTCCGAGGCGGTTCGGGTGCGGGTGGGAAACCAACAGTTCCGCGCGGAAACGGCGGCCGGCGAGAAGGCGCGCGAACTCGGCCTGTCCCGGCGCGCCAGCCTGCCGGCCGACGCGGGCATGTGGTTCGTCATGCCCCATCCGGACTGGCATGGCTTCTGGATGAAGGACATGGCCTTCCCCATCGACCTGGTCTGGATCAGCCCGGACCGGACGGTCGTTGACGTGCTGGGCCTCAAGCCCTGCACCGAACAATCCTGCTCCATCCATTACCCCCCCGCCCCCGTCGCCTTTGTGCTGGAGGTCAACGCCCACCACTTCACGGGCAAGCCTGGCGACCGGGTGGAGTGGTCCTGTGCGGCCCTGCCCACCCCCTGACCGGACGGCCCCCGTTTACCAGCTTTGCCGGCCCCGGGACTTGGCGCCCGCCGGGGCGTGGGGCGACCAATCCTGGCTTTTCCGCTCGGGGCGCTCGCCGGATTCGGCGCGGCGGCCTTCTGGCTTGGCCCAGGGCTTGGCGTGCTTTTCCCCATGCCCCCAGGCATGGGCGCGCTCCGGCCGCCCCTCCGGCTTGCCTTCCTTCCAGTGGGGCTTGCCCTGCCAGGCGCCGGCGGGACGGGATTCGGCCTGGTGGCCTCCGGCGGGCTGCTCCCGGCGGGGGCGCTCCTCCCACTTCCGTTCTTCCGCCTTGCGCTCGCCCCAGGGCTTGCTTTCACCCCAAGGCTTCTTATCGCCCCAAGGTTTGTTCTCGCCCCAGGGCTTCTTGTCGGCCCACTGCTTGCCGCCGGGTTTGCGCCCGAAGTCGCGGCCCTTCTTGCCGAAATCCTTGTCGTGGCGCAGCTTGGGCTCGAGGCCGGGTACCACTTCCACCCGCACCGGCTGGCCGATGTAGCGCTCGATCTCCCGCACCAGGTGGCGTTCCTTGCCATGCACCAGGGTGATGGCGATGCCGGTGCGGCCGGCGCGGCCGGTACGGCCGATGCGGTGCACGTAGTCCTCGGCCTGGCGCGGCGCGTCGAAGTTGATGACATGGCTGATGCCGGCCACGTCGATGCCCCGGGCCGCCACGTCGGTGGCCACCAGGATGCGCACCTGGCCGTCGCGCAGCTTCTGCAGGGTGCGGTTGCGCTTGTGCTGGGGCATGTCGCCGTGCAGGGCGGCGGCGGCGAAGCCCTGCTCCAGCAGGGTCTCGCACAGTTCCTCGGCGCTCGCCTTGGTGGCGGTGAACACCACCGCCTGGTTGACGCCCACGTCCCGCAGCAGGAAGTCCAGCAGCCGGTGCTTGTGGCCGATGTCGTCGGTGAACAGCAGGCGCTGGTCGATGTTGGCCTTGTGCTCCTCCCTGGTGGCCACCTCGATGCGCTTGGGTGACCGGGTCATCTGGGCGGCGATGCGGCCCACCTGGCCATCCAGGGTGGCGGAGAACAAGAGGGTCTGGCGGGTCTCGGGGGTGCGGGCGACGATGTGCTCGATGTCCTCCACGAAGCCCATGTCCAGCATGCGGTCCGCCTCGTCCAGCACCAGCACCTCCAGGCGGGAGAAGTCGATGCGGCCCCGCTCCAGGTGGTCGATGAGCCGGCCGGGGGTGGCGATCATCACCTCCGGATGCACCTTCAGGGCCTGGAACTGGGGACCGAAGGGGGCGCCGCCCACCAGGCAGACCGTGCGCAGCTTGCGCATGCCGGCGCCGTAGATCATGGCCTGCTTCTGCACCTGCAGGGCCAGTTCCCGGGTGGGGCACAGCACCAGCAGGCGCGGGCCGTTGCCGGGCAACTGGGAGGACTCGGCCAGCTTGTGCAGGCTGGGCAGCAGGAAGGCGGCGGTCTTGCCGCTGCCGGTGTGGCTGGAGACCAGCAGGTCGTGGCCTTCCAGGGCGGCGGGAACGGCCTGCCGCTGGACCTCGGTGGGATCGGTGTAGCCCGTGGTTTCCAGGCATTTCAGAACGACGGGATTCAGACCCAGTTCGGCGAAGCTCATGCAAATCCTTTATCAAACAAAACCCCGCCCTGCCAGGTATTTATGTACGGGCATAGGGCGGCCGCGCCCGTCGCGGAGCGCGAATCATCAAATCAGGAGCGAGGGGCCCGGGGGCCGCGTCGATTCCCGCGAAACACCGGCGCCAACCGTGTGCCGGGATGCCGGATCGACGGAAACGGGTTCCGTGAGGGAATCAGGTGAGGTCGGGGACGATGGGGCTGTGAAAACAGTCCCGTGGGCCATGGAAAACGGTCAGGAGACCGTAAAGCCGACTACTGCGTTGCACAACTGGCACGCATCATACCCAATGCCGCGCAATAAGTCTTTGATTATTTTGTGCTATCGAGCGCACCCGGAGCCGGCTCGATGAGCATGGCGTCGCCGTAGCTGAAAAAACGGTAGGCGGAGGCCACCGCGTGGGCGTAGGCCCGGCGCATCAACTCGGCGCCGCCGAAGGCCGACACCAGCATGAGCAGGGTGGACCGGGGCAGGTGGAAGTTGGTGAGCAGGCGCTCCACCACGCGGAAACGGTAGCCCGGCGTGATGAACAAGTCCGTCTCCCCCTCCCCCGCCGCCAGGGCACCGCCCCGGGCCGCCGACTCCAGGGCCCGCAGGCTGGTGGTACCCACGGCGCAGACCCGGCCGCCGCGCTCCCGGGCGCGGGCGACGGCCGCCACCGTGGCCGGGGGGATGGCGTAGCGCTCGGTATGCATCCGGTGTTCCAGCAGATCCTCCACCCGCACCGGCTGGAAGGTTCCCGCCCCCACGTGCAGGGTGACGAAGGCGGTGTCCACGCCCTGCTGCTTCAGGGTGGCCAGCATGGCCTGGTCGAAATGCAGGCCGGCGGTGGGCGCCGCCACTGCGCCCGGGTCGCGGGCATACACGGTCTGGTAGCGATCGTCGTCCGCCGCTTCCGGAGCCCGTTCCAGGTAGGGCGGCAGGGGCACCTCGCCCAGGCGCTCCAGCCAGTCCAGCACTGTGCGGGCGGGATCGAAGCCCAGCCGGACCATGTCCTCGGAGCGATCCAGCACCAGGGCCTGCAACTCGCCGCCGAAACGCAGCACCGCGCCCGGCCGGGGCGGCTTGCTGGCGCGCAGGAATACCAGGGCCTCGTGCTCGGACAGCACCCGCTCCACCAGGGCCTCGATCCTGCCGCCCGTCTCCTTGACGCCGCGCAGCCGCGCCTTGATGACCCGGGTATCGTTGAACACCAGCAGGTCGCCGGCCCGGAACAGGCCCGGCAGGTCGGCGAACAGGCGGTCGATGACCACTTCCGCAACGCCGTCCACATGCAGCAGTCGGCTCCCGCCCCGCTCCGGCAGCGGATGGCGGGCGATGAGCTCGTCCGGCAGGTGGTAGTCGAAGTCGCTGGTTTTCATGAAGGGCCGGGATTATACGTTGCCCCCTCGAAGCCCCTTCGGCGATAATCCGCGCCCTCCGCCGCTCGGCGGGGTCAAGCCCACCTCAAGATTGCCCCGGTGGCGGAATCGGTAGACGCACGGGACTCAAAATCCCGCGCCGCAAGGCGTGCCAGTTCGAGTCTGGCCCGGGGCACCAGTTTTCCCCCACCAATCTTCCGCGCTAAGGCCTGGTCCTGAATTCGTTCGGCAGCTCCTTCCGGCCATGGCCCCATGGGGGATCGCCCGCCCGGCTGCCGCATCCGCCGGCGCGGGCTACCATGAAGCATTGTTTGTCCCGCACATGCCGATGACACCCGCCTCCGGAACCCTTCGCGCCAACCTCGTCCAGGTCATGGAACGCCGCATCGCCGCCGGCCGGGTGGCCTGGGAGGACGGCATCCTCACCGACTTCGAAATGGACGGCGCGGAAGACCCGTCCCTGGGCTACCTGATCCCGGGCTTCGTGGACGCCCACGTCCATATCGAGAGCGCCATGCTGGTGCCCTCGGAATTCGCCCGACTGGCGAGCCGCCACGGTACCGTGGCGACGGTCTCCGACCCCCACGAGATCGCCAACGTGCTGGGCATCGAGGGCGTGCGCTTCATGCTGGCGAACGCCAGGCGGGCGCCCTTCAAGATGTTCTTCGGCGCCCCCTCCTGCGTCCCGGCGACCGGCTTCGAGACCGCCGGCGCGGAACTGGGCCTCGCCGAGCTGGAGATCCTGCTGCGCCGGGAAGGGCTGCTTTACCTGTCGGAAATGATGAACTACCCCGCCGTGCTGGCAGGCGACCCCATCGTCCTGGCCAAGATCACCCTGGCGCGGGACCTGGGGCTGCCGGTGGACGGCCATGCCCCCGGCCTCACTGGCGAGCGGGTGCGGCGCTATGCCGAGGCCGGCATCTCCACCGACCATGAATGCACCAGCCTGGCGGAAGCTCACGACAAGATCGCCGCCGGCATGTCCATCCTGATCCGGGAGGGTTCGGCGGCGCGGGATTTCGAGGCCCTGCACCCCCTCGTCTCCAGCCATCCGGACCGGGTCATGTTCTGCAGCGACGACAAGCACCCGGACGACCTGGCGCGGGGGCACATCGACCGCCTGGCGGCGCGGGCGGTGGCGTCGGGCCACGACCCCTTCGACGTGCTGCGTTGCGCCTGCGTCAATCCCGTACTGCATTACCGCCTGCCGGTGGGCCTGCTGCGTCCGGGCGACCCCATGGACGCGGCGCTGGTGGCCGACCTGCGCGATTTCCGGCCGCTGCGCACCTGGGTGGACGGCCGACTGGTGGCCGAAGACGGCCGCAGCCACATCGAACGGGTGGCGGTGGAGCCCGTCAACCGTTTCCGCGCCGGCCGGCTGGAGCCGGAGCGGTTGCGGGTGCCCGCCGGCCCCGGGCTGCTGCGGGTGATCGACGCCCTGGACGGCGAGCTCCTGACCCGGGAGATCCTGCTCCCGCCCCGTATCGAACAGGGCGCCGTCGTGCCGGACCCGGCGCGGGACATCCTCTACCTGGCGGTCCTCAACCGCTACCGGGAAGCGCCGCCTGCGCTGGCCTTCGTGCGCGGTTTCGGCCTCCGGCGCGGGGCGCTGGCTTCCAGCGTGGCCCACGACTCCCACAACATCGTGGCGGTGGGAACGGACGCGGACAGCCTGTGCCAAGCCGTGAACGCGCTGGTGGAGCGGGGCGGCGGCATCGCCCTGGCCGAAGACGGCGGGGTGGACTGCCTGCCCCTGCCGGTGGCCGGCCTGATGAGCACCGAGGACGGGGACCAGGTGGCCGCCCGCTACGCCGACCTGACGCGGCGCGCCCGTGCCCTGGGCTCGCCCCTGCGCTCGCCGTTCATGACCCTGTCCTTCATGGCCCTGCTGGTCATTCCGGAACTCAAGCTGAGCGACCGGGGGCTGTTCGACGGCAGAGGTTTCCGCTTCACCGGAGTGATGGCATGAGGTCCCCGGCGCGCCTCACGGGTGCGCTCGCCGCCGCCTTGCTGCTGGCCGCGTGGGCCTGGCCGCCCCTCGCCCGGGCCGCCGACGCCGTTCCCGGCGATAGCCGGGAAAGCCTCAATGCCGTACTGTGGACGCAGACCGCCCACGAATATGCCTTCTCCACCGCCATGGTCTACGCTATGGCGACGCGGGCACTGCCCCAGGCCGCATCGCTGCCTTCCGCGCTGGCGGATCCGGACCCGCCCGCCGCCGAGGACCCCCGCGCCTTCCTGTTGCGCAACGATCAGGACAGCTGGCAAGGCGGCGACAAATCCCCCAGGCGCCGCTTCATGGCCGGGTTCAACAAGGTGGTCATGCTGGTGGGGGGCGATCTGGGCGACTTCCTGCCCCGCGCCCAGGTCAAGGCCTTGCGCGACAGCCGCCCGACAGGCCTGCCTGTCGCTTCCACGGATACCGCGCAAACCGCCCTGAGCGGCCGCTTCGGCACACAATGGTTCCTGCTGCCGAACCCCTCCTATGGTTCCTGGGAGGCGATGCTGGCGGACTGCGACAGCCCGGAGAGGCAGAGCCGGGAATGCCACGAGGCGAGGTCGGCCGCCTCATTTCCCCGGCGCCAGCCCCGCCTCCCGCTCCCACTGCGCCAAGGTGAGGCCGGCCAGGCGGCCGAAATCGCCGCCGGGCACGGCCTTGCGCGCCAGCACCAGATAGGGCGCGACGGCCAGGGCGATGCCCAGATGCCCGGGCGGCATGAGGACATGGGCGGCGCACAGGTAGGTGCGCTCGAACAGCAGCCCCTGGCCCTCGCCGCAGGCGACGATGCTGGCCGCCACGCGCCGACGATGGTTCTCCATCCAGGCCCGAAGATCGGCCTCGCTGTCGTTGTCCGTCCAGACGCCCGCGTCCTCGATGAACAGGTCGGCCGCTGCACGGCGCTCCCGGGCGATGGACAGGGCGAGATAGCACCACACCCCGTAGGCCTGGCCGGCGGCGGGGTCGGGCCGGCCCGCGCGCGGACGGTAGGCGGTGACGCTCTTATTGGCGCAGATCACGTGGGCGCCTGGCGCGAGGGGAAAGCGCCGCCGCCGCGCCGTGCCGAACAGGGCGCGGCCCGCTGCCAGCAGGGTTTCCCCGTCATACACCGGCAGCGCGGAGCCGTCGTGCTGCGCCACGCTGAATAGCGGCTCCCGGCCGGCGAGGCCGTCGGCCCAGGCCAGGTCGTGGCCCCACACATGGCCGGCGAGGCCGCAGAAGGAGGAGGCGGTCTCCATGTTGATCTGGCCCAGGTAGGCCTCGGCGGCCTCGGCCCGGTCCAGGGCGACAATGCCGTCCAGCAGGGCGTCGTCGCTCTTCTCCACCGTGGCGGTGGCCACCTTGAGCACGCAGACATAGCCCAGCCCCTGGGCACCGGGCCGGCCATAGCCATCGCAATAATCCTCGAAGGGGCCGATGGCCCGTGTGTCGAGTCCTTCGGCGCGGACATCCATCGCGGGCGCTCAGTGCCCCGCCGCGCCCGGGTCCAGATAGACCGTGCCGGAGGGGCCGATGCCGCTGACCTGGACGATCACATCCTCGCCCCTTACCCAGGCGAAATGCGGGGCGCGGGCGGGCTCGACGAAGAAGCTTCCCGGTGTCATGGCCCGCATCCTCTCGGGCTCGAAGCGCTCGCCGAACCCCACGTGCAGCGTGCCTGCAAGCACGACCACCATGCGATCCTCCGGATGCACGTGGGGCCGGACCTGGAGCTGGCTGGGCATGCGGATACGCACCGCGTACAGGCCGGGCTTGGCCATGTCTCCGGCCAGGGTGGCCAGACTCATGCCGCCGGGCCGGCTGGGATCGGCGACGAGGTTGATTTCGTCCGCGGTGAGCCGGATAGGGGCGAATCCCTCTCCCCAGGCCGGCAGATCGAGGAGAAACATGGAAACCGCCGCCAGGGCCAAGACCTGACGCGGAGCATGCGGGGATTTCACGATTTGTCCTCCGGATCAGTTGGCGGGCCGGGCGCGGCCCGCGCTGTTTCCAGCATAGCCGGCCGGGCGGCGTTTTCAGGGGCTCGGCCTATTGACCTGCAATACCGCGCCGGGGGGGCATCGGACTTGCATATGGCCTGCGGCTCACCCGCCCCGCCGATCGCGATGGCGGTCATGCCCGTGCCGGTCATGACCCCATCCGCCCTCACGCCACTCGTGACGGTCACCCCGCCAACCGTGGGGAAGCGGGCGGCTTTCGATGACGACAGGTTGCACGTAACGCACGCGCGGGGCTTCGTACACCACCACGGGCGGCGGCATGTAGACCGGACGAGGTGGCTCGTACACCACCACCGGCGGAGGGGCAGGGAAGCGGCGCGGCGGCTCGCGCACCACCATGCGCCGGCGGTCGTCATCGTCATCGGCGATGGCCGCGCCAACCATGGCGCCGAGGATGCCGCCGATCACGGCGCCATCATGGCGGTCGATGGCGTGACCGATAACGGCACCCGAACCGGCACCGATCAGCGCGCCGGTCAGTTGGTCGGAAGCGACGGCGGCGTCGGCGAAAAGGGCCAGACCGGATATCAACACAACGGGGGCGACAGATTTGGCTTTCATGTTTCACTCCTTGGTTTGACTACGGTTCCAGCTTATGCAGCCTCTGTTCCCTGTCGGTTTCCGCCGAGTGAGCGTGTGTTACAGGCTATTTCCGCCCTGTGGGGTGGATCACACGCGCATGAAAAACCCATGAAACCCCTTTTGCCCGCGCGCTTGTAATAAGCCCTTGTTTGGGCTAGTTTCCCGCCCACGTTAGGGGTGCCGTCACAACCCACCAGACGGCTGAGATCACACCCTTGGAACCTGATCCGGACCATTCCGGCGTAGGGAAGCGTCCCCCACCCAGCGCTCCCTACGTTTTATGCATACCTGGAGCGCTTTCATGAACGCCAATCCCCAGTTTCTCGCCGCCACCGCCCACGTGGACGAGGCCGCCATCCAGCCCCTGCCCAATTCGCGCAAGGTGTACGTGGAAGGCAGCCGACCGGACATCCGCGTGCCCATGCGGGAGATCAGCCAGGCCGATACCCACACGGCATCGGGGAGCGAGAAGAATCCACCCATCTTCGTCTACGACTGCTCCGGGCCCTACACCGACCCGGCGGCGAAGATCGACATCCGCAACGGCCTGCCCGCTCTGCGCCAGAAGTGGATCGAGGCACGGGGCGACACCGAGGTGCTGCCCGGCCTGTCCTCCGAATACGGCCGCAGCCGCGCCAACATCGCCGAGCTGGCCAAGCTGCGCTTCCCCGGCCTGCACCGCCAGCCCCGCCGCGCAAAAACCGGCATGAATGTCAGCCAGATGCACTATGCCCGGAAAGGCATCATCACGCCGGAGATGGAATTCATCGCCATCCGCGAAAACCTGCGCCGCCGGGAATACCTGGAGACCCTTCGCCGGTCCGGCCCCCAGGGCGAGCACCTGGCCAAGCTGCTGGGCCGCCAGCACCGGGGCCAGAGCTTCGGCGCCGCCCTGCCGGAGGAGATCACTCCCGAATTCGTGCGCGCCGAAGTGGCCCGGGGCCGGGCCATCATCCCCTGCAACATCAACCACCCGGAAACCGAGCCCATGATCATCGGCCGCAATTTCCTGGTAAAGATCAACGCCAACATCGGCAACTCGGCCCTGGGCTCCTCCATCAACGAGGAAGTGGACAAGATGACCTGGGCCATCCGCTGGGGCGGCGACACGGTCATGGACCTGTCCACCGGCAAGAACATCCACGAAACGCGCGAGTGGATCATCCGCAACAGCCCGGTGCCCATCGGCACCGTACCCATCTACCAGGCCCTGGAGAAGGTGGACGGCAAGGCCGAGGAACTCACCTGGGAGATGTTCCGCGACACCCTCGTCGAGCAGGCCGAGCAGGGCGTGGACTACTTCACCATCCACGCCGGCGTGCTGCTGCGCTACATCCCCCTGACCGCCGAGCGCATGACCGGCATCGTCAGCCGGGGCGGCTCCATCATGGCCAAGTGGTGCCTGGCCCACCACAAGGAAAGCTTCCTCTACACCCACTTCGAGGAAATCTGCGAAATCATGAAGGCCTACGACGTGGCCTTCTCCCTGGGCGACGGCCTGCGTCCCGGCTCCATCTACGACGCCAACGACGACGCACAGCTGGGCGAACTCAAGACCCTGGGCGAACTCACCCAGGTGGCCTGGAAGCACGACGTACAGGTCATGATCGAAGGCCCCGGCCATGTGCCCATGCAGCTCATCAAGGAGAACATGGAGAAGGAACTGGCGTGGTGCGACGAGGCCCCCTTCTACACCCTGGGCCCGCTCACCACCGACATCGCCCCCGGCTACGACCACATCACCAGCGGCATTGGCGCGGCCATGATCGGCTGGTACGGCACCGCCATGCTCTGCTACGTGACGCCGAAGGAACACCTGGGCCTGCCCGACAAGGACGACGTGAAGGAAGGCATCATCACCTACAAGCTGGCCGCCCACGCGGCGGATCTCGCCAAGGGCCACCCGGGCGCCCAGATCCGCGACAACGCCCTAAGCAAGGCACGCTTCGAGTTCCGCTGGGAAGACCAGTTCAACCTGGGGCTGGACCCGGACAAGGCCCGGGAATTCCACGACGAAACCCTGCCCAAGGAGTCCGCCAAGGTGGCCCACTTCTGCTCCATGTGCGGCCCCCACTTCTGCTCCATGAAGATCACCCAGGACGTGCGCGACTTCGCCGCCAAGCAGGGCATCAGCGAGAACGAGGCCCTGGAGAAGGGGATGGAGGTGAAGTCGGTGGAGTTCGTGAAGCAGGGGGCGGAGGTGTATCGGAAGGTTTGAGCGTGAACAAAAAGAAGGGTTGTCCCCGGTCTCCGCCGGGGACCGTTTGTGCTTAGCGTCCGCCGTATCCGTACAGAATGCCGGCAAGGCCTCCGTTCTGCATCGTCCTGTTGACAGTGAAGAACGCTTCCAGCAGGGCATTACGACCACTGGTCGAGATTGTGGTCTGATCGAAGGGGAAGGAATCCCGGTACTAATGACATGGACTCCCCCAACTCCTGCGGCATCGGTGTGCCAGATTGGAAGATGGGAATCGTCCCAATCGTTGGAGAGGGAGAGTCATCATGGAAGTTACTCGCATCGGGCTGGACATTGCAAAGAACGTTTTCCAGATGCATGGCATGGACAAACACGGCAAGACGGTGATCCGCAAACAACTGAGGCGCGCTGAACTGCTGCCTTTCTTCGCCCAGTTGCCGCCGTGCCTGATCGGCATCGAGGCCTGCGCCGGCAGCCACGACTGGGCACGCCGCCTGAAGAAGGTCGGGCATGACGCCCGACTCATGGCCGCCCAGTTCGTCAGTCCCTACCGGCAAAGCGGCAAGACGGGCAAGAACGACAAGACCGACGCCGAGGCCATTTGCGAAGCGGTGGGCCGGCCGCACATGCGCTTCGTACCGGTCAAGAGCGAGGAGCAACAGGCCGTGCTGGCCGTGCACCGGGTGCGCGAGCTGTCGGTCGCCGAACGCACCGCGCTGGTGAACCAGATCCGCAGCCTGCTGGGCGAGTTCGGCCTGGTCGTGCCCCAGGGACGCGAACGGCTGCAACGCGAGTTGCCCGCCCTCCTGGAGGCGGCGGACAACGGCCTGCCGGCGATACTGCGGGCGGTGATGGCGGAGTTGAGCGGCCGGCTCGGCGAGCTGAACACACGCATCGCCCACTATGACGCCTTGATCGAGGCCCTGGTCCAAGCCATGCCGCCAGCGCAGCGGCTGATGCACCTGGCCGGCATCGGCCCGATCACCGCCACGGCCCTGGTGGCCAGCGTGGGCGACGCGAAGGCCTTCGCCAGTACGCGCCAGTTCGCCGCTTGGCTGGGGCTGACCCCCAGGCAGTACTCCAGCGGCGGCAAGAGCCGCCTGGGAGGCATCAGCAAACGGGGGGACGGCTACCTCAGACGCATGCTGGTGCATGGGGCGCGGTCAGTGCTGCGGCTGGCGAAGGACAAGACCGATCGGCTCGGCCGCTGGGCTGAAGCCGTCAAACAACGGCGCTGCGAAAACGTCGCCGCCGTGGCCCTGGCGGCCAAGCACGCGCGCATCGTCTGGGCGCTGCTCGTCAAGGGCGAGGACTACCGGCCGGCGGTGTAGGTTCGGTAGGGGTTGAGAAAAGCGTTTTGCAAGGAGGGATTCCCGCCGAACAGGGTGCTTGGGACAAGCGATTGATGGAAACCGGTCAGACCGGCGCGGGGTAAGCCTGATAACGTTGTCGGCCAGCAAAGGCCGCTGAGCTAATGAGGCCCCCGCGCGCGGATGTCATCAGGGCCAGGGCGTTTCGCCCATAACAGGCCGGATATATTTGTGCAGCCTTACCAGTTTCCGGAGAAAACTCGTCCTTGCGCAATGGGGGAGTCCATATATCACGTTACATGGCGGCTTGTGGTGAAAAATCGTCGCTGCCTCCGCCCGCAGACGATCCGCCTCGGGACCGATAAGGGCGGCGTTGAAGCACAACTCCTCACCAGCCCGCAGCTGGCGCCGCCAGTCGCTCCACCGATCATGCCCTTTGACCCGAGCCCGAACATCTGCCGACTCGCCGATATAGATGAGCCGATTCAGCGTCACCGTGTCCCCCGCCCGGTTGTGGACGCAGGCATAGACTCAATAGTGGTACCGGCATTGCAAAACGATCAAGCTTTCGCCTTCCACCCGGTAAACCAACCGATGTTCCTCACTGATGCGCCGCGACCAGTAGCCGGCTAGCTGGTGTTTCAGCGGCTCCGGCTTGCCGATGCCGGCGAAAGGATCGCGGCCGATGGCCTCGATGAGTTGGTTGATGCGTTTCAGCATGGTCCGGTCTTCCGCCAGCCAGGCCATGTATTCCTCCCAGGCGTTGGGCGTGAAGCAGACGCGCTGCCGGCTCATTCGGGGTCGGCAAGCGCACGCGGCTTGGCTCGGCCTTTGCGATCCTGCTCGACGGATTCCAGCAGCCGCTGGGCATTGGCGGGGCTGCGCAACAGATAATCCGTTTCCTGCCAGGCCTCGAAATCCTCCAGGGACATCATCACCACGGGTTGGCCGTTCTGCCGCGTGATGATGATGGGGGCGTGGTCGTCGTTGACCTTGTCCATCGTGTGCGCCAGGTTGTTGCGCGCTTCGGTGTATGTGATGGCTTCCATGCTTTTACTGTACAGAAATAAGGACATGTTGAGTATGTGCCTGGCGGATGGCATGTGCAAGCCATGGCTTGTTGTGGTGGCGCCTGGATTACTGTGTTCGCCGGAATGACCGGCAAGGGGGTGTATTCCCTGATGCCGACGGGGTGGAATTCCCACGCTACCGGCCATAAGTTCCTTCCTGTGAGCCCGGGCTCACACTCGCCCGAACAGGGAACCGCCGATGCCTACCACCGCCATCCCCTTCGACAACACCTACACCCGCGACCTGAAGGGCTTCTACGAACCCTGCCAGCCCGAGCGGGCGCCGGCCCCGGTGCTGCTGTTCTTCAACCGGGGCCTGGCGGAGGAATTGCGGCTGGGCCTGGATGGCCAGGACGATACGGCGCTGGCCAACCTCTTTTCCGGCAACGCGCTTCCCGAGAGCGCCCAGCCCATCGCCCAGGCCTATGCCGGGCACCAGTTCGGCCAATTCAACCCCCAGCTTGGCGACGGCCGGGCACTGCTGATCGGGGAGGTCATCGACCGCCATGGCCAGCGGCGGGACATTGCCTTCAAGGGCTCCGGGCGCACGCCCTTTTCCCGTCGGGGCGACGGCAAGGCGGCGGTGGGGCCCATGCTGCGGGAAGTGCTGATCGGCGAGGCCATGCACGCCCTGGGCATTCCCACCACCCGTGCCCTGGCGGTGGTAGCCACCGGCGAGCCGGTATACCGGGAACGCACGCTGCCTGGCGCAGTCCTCACCCGGGTGGCCGCCAGCCACATCCGGGTTGGCACCTTCCAGTATTTCTCGGCCCACGGCTCTCTGGACCAGGTGCGGCAACTGGCCGACTACGCCATCACCCGCCACTATCCGGAACTGCTCGGCGCGGAGAACCGCTACCTGGCCTTCTTGGCCGCCGTGACCGAGCGCCAGGCGGCCCTCGTCGCCCGGTGGCTGCACGTGGGTTTCATCCACGGCGTGATGAACACGGACAACATGGGCATTCCCGGCGAAACCATCGACTTCGGCCCCTGCGCCTTCATAGAGGCCTACGATCCCGGCGCGGTGTTCAGTTCCATCGACGAGATGGGGCGCTACGCCTATGGCGAGCAGCCGCGCATCGCCCGCTGGAATCTGGCCCGGCTGGCGGAAACCCTGCTGCCCCTGTTCGCCGACGACGAGGGCCACGCCATCGCCCTGGCCACGGAGGTGATCGAGTCGCTCCACGAGCGCCAGCGACACCATTGGCTGGCCGGCCTGCGCGCCAAGCTGGGGCTTTCCGTCCAGGTGCCCGACGGCGACGCCGCGGACATCGCCCTGGGAGAAAGCTGGCTGGACCTGCTGCACGCCCAGCAGGTGGATTTCACCCTGGCCTGGCGCCGGCTGGCGGGCGCGGCGGAGGGCGTTGACGCGCCGCTGCACGCCCTGTTCCCCGGCCAGCCGGGGCTGGAACGCTGGCTGCACCGCTGGCGCGAACGCTGCGCCGCCGAGGATGGGAGCGCCGATCGCTCGGCGCGGCGGGCCCGGGCCATGCGTCGGGTGAATCCCTGGATCATTCCCCGCAACCATCGCGTGGAGGAGGCCCTGGCCGCCGCCTCGGACGAGGGCGACTTGAAGCCCTTCGAGCAACTGCTCGACGCCCTGCGGCATCCCTACGACGAAGACCCGGCCCTGGCCCGCTACGCCGAGCCGGCACCGGGCGAGTTCATGGCGGAGTTCCGCACCTTCTGCGGAACTTGAGCGCCACCACTGCGGCCGGCCCATGCCCTAAAGTTTTCTCAGACGCGTCCGATAAACGCGTTGAGTAGTTATTCGTAACGTGACCTGAACAGGGCAAACCCATCGAAAGGTGGGGACGCAAAGTCACCGGTCTAACGGGCATGAGCCCCAGGACAGCGGGATTTCCAGGCAAAGCGGATGCGTTCGCGTTCCGCATTTCTTGCGTCTCCTTCCAGATGTGTTGCTCCGCGGGTCTTCCGGTGCCGGGGTTCGGCCTGCCAGCCGAACGCCATCCCCGCCGGACAGAGCAACAAGGACAGGACCATGGGACTCCCGGGCAGCCGCCCAGACAACGACCGCCAAACCGACGCCGCCAACGAGTGGGCCGCCCTGGCCGGCCCCTTGCGGGATGCAGGGGAGATCGCTTGTCTGCGTTTCGGCGCCGCCTTGGCTGAGGCCCTGTCCCAGGCCGCGGCGCAGTTATCAGCCCAGGGCGCCCAGGCGGCGGCCACGCTGGAGCAGGCTGCGTTGCTGGATGCCGCCCATTTCGCGCAAACCCGCCAGCGCAGCCTGGCAGACGACTTCCGCAAGCATTTCGAGCGGCGCTACGCGCGCGCCTGCCGGCCGACATCGACGTTGATGACCGGTTATGCCCTGGATTTCGACGTCAGCCAATTGCGGATCGTGTCCCACGACCAACTGGAGGAGACTCTGGATCCATCCATGCTGGTGGAAGCGATCCGCAACCGTTGCGCAGGGTCGCTGCACGAACTGGCCAAGTCGTTCCGTGATCTGCTGGACGACCGGGACCTGCAGCCGGGTGACATTCCCCCGGGCCCGAAAACCGTCGCGCGCGCCCTCGCCGATGCCCTCAACGGCCAGTTCTCGCGCATCGAAACCAAGCAGCGCGTGGCACGCGCCCTGTGCCGACATTTTCCCGAGCCCATCGACCGCGTCTACCGGGATTTACGCACCCATCTCGACGCTTCCTTTGCCATCGCGCCTCCGTTGCGGGCGGCGTCTGCCCCGGAGCTGTCTTCTCTCCGCGATACCGTTGGCGGTTCCGCCCCTCTCTTGGTGTCTCCGTCCCCAGACGGTGTCGAGGCCACCGGGCCTGTGCCGATCGATACACACGCCATGGAGGCCGCCCGGGTGGCCGTGGAGCACTGCATCGCCGATGGACGCCTGCCCAGGTCGATCGCGGCCTTCCTTTCCGGCCCTTGGCAGCTGCTGCTAGCCAGGCTCCATCAGGATCATGGGCCCGACAGCCCCGAATGGGATCGGGCGCTGCGCACCATGGACGATCTGGCCTGGAGCCTGGCGGTGCGCACCGCGCGGGAGGAGCGCGACCGATTGGTGCGTACCCTGCCGGACCTGGTGAGGCGCCTGGGCGAGGGGCTGGACCGCTTGGGAACGCCGGAGGACGCGCGCGCGCCCTTCTTCGCCAGCCTGGCCAAATACCACCTCAAGCTGGTCACGCTGGCCAGCCTGGTCGCCGGCGTCGGCTCGCCGGAATCCGTACCGATATCGGCGGATTCCCGCCCCCCGGAGGAAGCCCCCTCCCGCGATGCCGATGATCATGGCGATGTCGGCCTCGACAGCCTGGCCACCGGAGACTGGATCGAAATCATCGAAGCGGGTGGCACCCGGATGGAACTGAAAGTGGCCTGGGTCAGTGCCGGCAGCAAGTTGTTTCTGCTGACCAACCGCCAAGGTAAACGCGCGTTGTCACTGAACGCCGCGGAATTGGCCGAACGGCTGCGGCAAGGCAGCGCCCGGCGCCTGGCGCCGCCCGCTGCCTTGGCCACCAACACTCCGACTCACGGCAAGAAGATCGCATAAAGGACCCGAGATCATGCCCGCCCTCCTCAATCCCCGTGCGACCACCCTTCCTGCCACTGAAGGCAGTGAAGACGCCGTCTCGCTGCCGCGTTTCCTGACGCGACACCCCCTCCTGGACGGGGAATACCGCGTGATCGGCTATGAGCTCGGCGTCAATGAACGGGTGCCCCTGCCGGTCTTGCCCGGCGCCACCTCCCCAAGCCAGATCCGGGACGAAAGCCTGCTGGCGAGCGTCATCGACGAACACTACCGTGGCGCCCTCTGCCGCAAGCTCACCCTGCTGAGCCTCGAATCCCTGGACAGTCCGCTGCTGGAGCATCTGCCGCCGGAGAGCACCATACTCGCCGTGCCGCCCCGGCCTGCCAGTCCCGAACTGCTGGCCCGCTGCCAGGCTCTGGCGCGACTGGGCTTCACCCTGTCCCTGGATGAGCCCTCCCTGTCGCCGGGCATCGCACCGCTGGTCAGGGAGTGCGGCTACCTGCGTCTGGATGTGGGCGACGGCGACCTGATGGGGCTATGCGACCGGCTGGTGCGCATCCGGGGCATCAAGGGGCCGCGTCTCATCGCGCGCAACGTGCCCTCGGAGGAATCATTCGCCGCCTGCCGCAAGCTGTCCTTCGATCTCTATCAGGGAGACTTCCTGACCCAGCCCGGAGGATCGCCCGGGAAGGGCATCGACGGCAGCCGCCTGGTCATCATGAAGCTGCTCAACATGGTGCTGCGGCACGCGCAATACGCCGAGCTGGAGGCGCAGTTCAAGCTGGACGCGGGCCTGAGCTACAAGCTGCTGCGCTACATCAACTCCCCCGCCGTGGGCTTGCGCTACCCGATCCGCTCCATCAACCACGTCCTGCTGATGTTGGGCCACGACCAACTCTATCGATGGCTGACCCTGCTGCTCTTCGCTCACTCCGGACCCGATGGGCGCAGCCAGGCCCTGCTCAGGCATGCCTTGGTACGTGCCCGCTTCGCGGAAGCCCTTGGCGAGGAAAGCATGCCCGCCGAACTGCGCGGCGGCCTGTTCATCACCGGCATCCTTTCCCTGCTGGATGCCTTGCTGAACCTGCCCATGGCGCAGGCCATCGCCGCATTATACTTGGCGCAACCCATTGTCGACGCCCTGCTGCGCGGCGATGGCCCCTACGGGCCATACCTCGATCTGGTAAAAGCCTGCGAACGCTTCGATCAGGTCACGATCGGGCGGCTGGCGGGGGAAATGGCGCTGAGCGCGGAATCGGTCAATATGGCCCACGTCAACGCCCTGATCTGGCAGGAGGGGTTGGACCTGTAAGGACCTCCGCGCAAGATGCGCCGGGAGGGGCTCTCAGCTGCCAGAACGGTTTTGGAAGCTGCGTACCACCGCCGCCACCAAGGCTTCGATCTCGCTGGGCGTGAGATCCGGGTAGGCGGTGTGCAGCCGGTTCATCGCCCGAAAGAAGGCCGCGCCATTCTGTGGCTCGGGCGTCCCCAACAAAGGTCCTAGCAACATCTCCGCGGCATCGAACCGCTCCCGCAGCACTTGGTTGCGGCGTCGCTCCATGCGCATCTCGGCCATGCGCGGCATCACCTGGGTTTCCATGTCGTCTCCATCCATCCTATTTATCTGTTCATCCCGGCTCGGGCCGGGTTGGCAATCTACCGCTGATCGTTTACAGCCCGATTTCAAAGGCTGGTAGTTATATACCATCGATCGCGAGATCGGGCGCGATTGTGCACCAATATCGGACAACGCATTGATTTATTTAATTTCCAGCCCCCCCACGGCAAACCGCGGTCGAGCCCGGCCATCGTGCGTTGACGAAGAAGCGAGTTTACTCGCCGCGATAGATGCAGCCCGAGGTGCGCGTCTCCATGACCACCAGCTGGCTGAGTCCCGGAAGCGCCGGCTTGAGCCTCGACCAGATCCAGCGCGCCAGGTGCTCGCTGGTGGGGTTCTCCAATCCGGCGATATCGTTGAGGCAACGGTGATCCAGGGCGGCATGGATGGGTTGCCAGGCCCGCTGGATATCGGCGAAGTCGATCACCCAGCCCCGATCGGGGTCGATGGGGCCGGCAACGTGAACTTCCACCTGGAATGAATGGCCGTGCAGGCGGGAGCAGGGATGATCCTCGGGCAGGCGGGGAAGCCGGCGCGCGGCTTCGAGGGAGAAGCGATTGAAGATTTCCATGGCGAACGCTCCTTGAGGAATGCCTATTCTTCCATGCCGCAACGGCAAAAAAAAAACCGGACGCTGACGCGCCCGGCTCGGTCTATCTGCTGGTAATGGTCACGCCTGGCGGCTGGCCTGCACCATGCGCTCGATGATTGGCTCCAGGATGACTTCCATGGCGAAGCCCATCTTGCCGCCGGGCACCACCAGGTTGTTGGGCCGGGACATGAAGGAGCCGGGGATCATGGAGAGGAAGTAGGGGAAGTCCACGCCCTTGGGATTGCGGAAGCGCACCACCACCAGGCTTTCGTCCGGGGTGGGGATGTCGCGGGCGATGAAGGGGTTGGAGGTGTCCACCAGGGGCACGCGCTGGAAGTTGATGTCGGTGCGGGAGAACTGGGGGGTGATGTAGTTCACGTAGTCCGGCATGCGGCGCAGGATGGTGTCGACGATGGCCTCGGCGGAGTAGCCCCGCTCGGCGGCGTCGCGATGGATCTTCTGGATCCACTCCAGGTTCACCACGGGCACCACGCCCACCGCCAGGTCCACGTACCTGGCCATGTCCACCTTGTCGGTGACCACCATGCCATGCAGGCCCTCGTAGAAGAGGATGTCGGTATTGGCCGGCATGTCTTCCCAGGGAGTGAACTGGCCGGGCTTCAGGTCGGTGCCCAGGCGGGCGTTCAGGGCGGCGGCTTCCTCGTCGCTATGGATGTAGTAGCGCTTCTTGCCCGTGCCGGTCTCGCCATAGGTCTTGAAGATATTCGCCAGGCCTTCGAAGTCGTTGGCCTCGGGGCCGAAATGGCTGAAATGGTTGTTGCCGGCGGCCTCGGCCTTCTTCATGGCCTCCTTGAATTCCACCCGGCCCAGACTGTGCATGCTGTCGCCCTCGACGACGGCGGCGGATAGCTTCTCGCGCGTGAAGATGTGCTCGAAGGCGCGCTTGACGGTGGTGGTGCCGGCGCCGGACGAACCGGTGACGACCACGACGGGATGCTTCTTGGACATGGAAATTCCCCCTAGAAAGAACCAGTGAAACAGCAAAAGTGAAACGTGAAATGTGCGGTTACAGCAAAGCAGGACGCGCCTTCCAGCTCACGTTTCACTTCGGCGAAACAGCCATTGAGTATAAACGCCGCCCCCCGGCCTGTCACCCGAGCGGCGGGTATAATCCGTCCTTCTATCAAGCACATCCGAGAAGTCAGAGCACGACATGGACGTCCATTACCGCCCGGAGACCATCGAGCCGGAAGCACAACAGCACTGGGAAGAAAAACAGATGTTCCGGGCCGTGGACGATCCGGCGAAGCCCAAATACTACTGCCTGTCCATGTTTCCCTACCCCTCGGGCAAGCTGCACATGGGCCACGTGCGCAATTACACCATCGGCGACGTCCTGGCCCGCTACCATCGCATGCGGGGCTACAACGTCCTGCAACCCATGGGCTGGGACGCATTCGGCCTGCCCGCCGAG
>Ga0233425_10001422_pt1 | contig 53797 bp, 32 predicted proteins | sample Watercolumn_Towu_2_FD_181712 | JGI IMG/M metagenome (GOLD analysis project Ga0233425, IMG submission 181712) | Freshwater microbial communities from Lake Towuti, South Sulawesi, Indonesia - Watercolumn_Towuti2014_140_MG | ecosystem: Environmental > Aquatic > Freshwater > Lake | place... | reverse complement strand
GGCGCCCCCGTCCGTCTGTACCAACCGCACAGCCCCTTACGTCCCTTTGACCGATAGCACAGAACGTCCCTTTGCACAAACAGCATCGAACGTCCCTTACGTCCCTTTAACCGACAGCCTAGAAAAGATAGCCCCAGGTCTGCAGCCTGTCAGAGTCTTCCGTCCACTTCTCGCCGATGTCGGTGCGGTAGAACATGTTGGGTATCATGATGTTGGAGACGCGGTTGTATGCCTGTTTCCGCGCGTCGGTCATCGTCGAGCCCGAGCCCGTGACTATCAGGGCGTAGCCCGACTGGCCCGCCAGGCGCCACTTGCCCTCCACCATCTTGATGTCGGCGATGTGGAGGCCGTCGGTCGTCTTCTTCAAGATGATGGTGGCGTCCTCGGAGTACTTCTTGAATGCCTGAGGGTCGGTGAACGGGAAGGGCGGCACCGCCACCACCACGCCGACCTGGAAGCCCTTCTTTATCTTGAGCTCGGGCTTCTCGCCCCGGCCCAGGCCGAAGAAGAACTCGCCCCAGTCGCTGACCACGCCCTCCATCTGGATGTTGATGGTCGGGTAGCCGAAACGGGCCGTGAACTCGAGGGGGTAGATGCCGCGGTTGTTCGCGATGCAGTTTATGTCTATATAGCCGATGTACCTGGCGGCGGCCAGCCGGTCCTTCATCTTGAGGAGCGTCTCCTCGAATATCTTGTTGCGGTTGGTCCAGAACATCGAGGTTCCCATCTCGCCCGTGTTGGGCCCGATGTCACCGGGGAACATCCGCTTGTGCTCGAAGTTGATGTTTATCGGGTAGATGAACTCCGTCCCGTTGAAGAAGGCGCCCACCGCCACCTCGACGCCCGATACGTGCTTCTGGAGCTGGAACTCCTTCATCTTCTTGCCCCAGGAGGTCTTGTAGAGGTCCATCATCTCCAGAAGGTCCTTGCCGTCGTCGTCCTGGCCGACGTAGCAGAGCTCCTTTTCGTTCTGGGCCTTTCCCGAGGGCTTGATGACGTACCGGCCGGGGTTTTCGTGGAGGAACTTTATCGCGTCGTCGAACTCCTTGAAGTCCCAGTGGGGCAGGATCGATATGCCCGCGGCCTTCATCTCGTCCTGGCCGAAGTTGCGGTCGTCCTCTATCTCGTCGCCGTACTTGCTGCCGCCTATCACGGCCTTGCCCTGTTTTCGCAGCCTGTCGGCCTGGTCGCCGAACCCGAGGTCGTCGAAGACTATCACATCGGCCCATTCCACGAGTGGCTCCCAGGCGTCCACCTTGTCGACGAAACCGTCGCACACGTCCTTTTCGGACTTGCTGTGGATGAAGTACTTGACCTCGTGGCCCTCCTTCTTTATCTGCCAGGCGAGGTCGCCGATGAGCGCCTCGTCCGAGACGAAAAGGAATTTTCTTACTGGCTTGGCGGGCGCCGGCGCCGCTAGGTCCTGCATCGCCACGTATATTATTTTGCGAGATTAATAACTTTGGTCGCGCTGCCTTTTCGCCTGGGCCCGCGCCGACCGCGAGAGGGATTCGTCGAGCAGTTCCTCCACGGCCCGGCGCGGCGGCCGCGTGCCGGTGAAGAGCCGGATGGCCTCGGCCAGGTTCCGGGCCAGCACCGCCGAACCGCGGATGGTGTGGGCGCCGCCCTCGGCTGCCCGCCCCGCCAGGCCGGAGCCTCCCGGCGCGCAATCCAGGTCGGCCACGACCAGGCCGGGGCGCAGCATGGAATCCGCCAGCGCCTCCCGCGGGCCGCCGGGGATGGCGTTCACCAGCAGGGAGGAACGCGAAAGGATCGCCCCGGCCGAGGAGAGGGGCGCCGCCGAGGCGCCGGCGGCCCGGGCGGCCTCGAGCGCCCGCCGGAGGTCCCGCCCGGCGACGACCACGCGCGCGCCGCGTGACCCCAGCGCCCGGGCCGCCGAGCGCGCCGCCCCGCCGGTCCCCAATACGAGCGTCCGCCGGCGGTGGACCCTCACCCCCGAGGAGTCCAGCACGCCGAGCAGGGCCGGCCCGTCGGTGTCGTGGCCGGCGAGAACGCCCCCGCGCACGGTGACGACCGAAACGGAGGGTGCGTCGCCTCCGGCCGCCGGCGCGCAGGAGGCCATGGCGGCGCGGAAGGGCCGGCCGATCATCATGCCCCGGAAGCCCAGTTCGCCGAGGAGCCGGGCGACCTCACCCGGCCCGTCGGGCCCCGGCCTGAGCCCCAGGCAGGCGGCGTCCAGCCCCTGCGAGCGGAAGAAGGCGTTCAGCGCCTCCGGCGCCGCCTCCGGGTGGGCCGGCTCTCCGACCATCGCGCAAAGGCACGTCGCGGGACCGGTCCTCGAAAGAAGGCCCAGGCCGGGCCGGTCGCCCCGGCCGTCGAGGCCGCCGAACACCAAATCCGCCCCGAGGAGCGGGACGAGCCCGGAAAGGCCCCCTTCGCCGTCGAGACCGTGGCGGATGCCCTGCCGCCTTGCTGCGGAGGAGGCCTCGCGCAGGGCCCGGACATCGTCGGCGCGCGAGACGTCAAACGAGGCCAGCGCCAGGTCGCCGCCGGCCCGGGCGCATTTCTGGAACACCCGCAGGACCGTTTCGGCGGAGCCTGGAGGCCGGGAGGAGCGCAGGGAGAGCACCACCTTGACGGCGCCCTTGCGCGCCTTGGCGAGCATCCGCCCGCGCGTCTCCACATCCGTCTCGAGTGGAAGCTCGATGTAGTCGAGCCTGGCCAGGACCGCCTTTTCCAGGAGGGCCAGGCCCTTCCCCCCGGGACGCCCGACCCTGGCGAGCGTCTTGAGGCCAGCGCGGTCCGAAAGGAGCCGGAGCTTTCCGGGGTTCACCGCGGGAAAAAGCTCGAGCTGCAGCTCGACGAGGTCGGCCCCGCTTTGGCCGTAGCCATCCGGGTCGTCGATGAAGTCGGGGCCGGCCCGCACGCACCTCAATGCCGCCGCCCGCCCTTCGCGCCGGGGGGCCCCGCCACGGCGAGCCCGAGCCCCGCCCCGGGAGCAAGCCGGTTCAGCCCGCCCGATGTGAAGACGCCCCCCTGGCACGGGTCCGAGGCCAGGTGCAGGTGGCCGTCCAGGTCGGCGAACCCGATGCCCCGGGAGGCGAGCGCCAGGTGCGTGGCCGCGGTGACGCCGATTCGCGTCTCTATCATGCAGCCTATCTGGCAGGGCATGCCAGCGGATTCGGCGACGGCGGCCATCATGCGGGCGCGGTGGAGCCCGCCGGCCTTCATCAGCTTGAGGTTCACCATGGAGGCCGCCTTCATGCGGATTATCCTCAAAAGGTCCTCCGGGCCCCGGACGGATTCGTCGGCCATCACCGGGACCGGGGATCCGGCGGAGACCTTCGCCATCCCCTTCAGGTCGTCCATGGGGACGGGCTGCTCGCAGAAATCGACCTCGCAGCCGTAGACCGCCCGGAGCACCCGCAGGGCATCGGCCGCCGTGTAGCCCTGGTTGGCGTCCAGCCTTAGCTTCACCCGGCTTCCCAGGCAGCTCCGGAGGAGCCGCACGCGCGCAATGTCCCGGCCGGGGTCCGTGCCAATCTTCAGCTTCAGCGCCCGGAAGCCCTTCCTCACGAGCTCCTCGGCCTGGCGCAGCGTCTCCGTCCCGTCGCGTATCGATATCGTCATCGAGGTCTCGATGTCGGAGCGGAAGCCGCCCAGGAGGTGGTGGAGCGGGGCGGCGTAGTGCTGGCCCTTGAGGTCGTGGAGGGCTATGTCGACGGCGGCCAGGGCCGAGGAGCCCCGGAGGCGCCTCGACACGGAGTCCAGGGCCTTTTCGGTCTCGAGCGGGTCGATGGCCAGGATGTGCCGCCGCGCCGAGGCAAGATTGGCGGCGACGCCGTCCGGCGTCTCGGCGGTGACGATGGGCGAGGGCGCCGCCTCCCCCCAGCCCTCGAGGCCGTCGGTGGTGCGCAGGCGCAGGAGCACGCCCTCGTAGGCGCGCTGGGTGGCCGAGGCTATCACGAACGGCTGGACGAGCGGTATCAGCACCCGAAAGATGTCGCAACTTTTCAGCTTCATGCCCTCGCCTCCCTTTTCTTCCCCAGGGCGACGATGGCCCGGCGAAGGCCGGGCCCGTATTTGAATCGGCGGTCCTTCGCGAGGCGCTCCAGGAGCGCGTCGAGCAGGCGGCCGGGGCCGTCGCGGAGCACATCGACGGAGGGCAGGCCCGTCCGGCGCTCGTAGCCGGCGAGCAGTGCGCCGGCGCGGCCGACGCGGCCGGAGCAGTTGAGCGCAAGCCCGACGGGCTCCGCGCCGGTGAGGAGGTTAGCGAGATCCGATTCGGCCAGGGGCTCCTGGACGGGCTTGTCCGGGAAGCTCGGGCGGAAGTTCCGCCCGGGCTCGTGAACCAAGACCGTGTAGTGCGGTTTCGCGCCGTAGAGAATACCGAGCGTCACCGGACCGTAGGCGTGGTGGGTGAGCGAGGCCTGCCCCTGGACGAAAACGAGCTCCTTGCCGCGCGCGACCATCCTTTCGACCATCCTCTCCACCTCGCCGGACATGAAATCGCCCGGGATGCGGTCGATGACCGCCCCGGCGTCGGCGCCGACGAGGACCCCGGTCTGCCCCGTGGCTACGAAGGCGGCGTCGATGCCCCTTTTCCGGGCGCATCGCGCAAGCTCTATCGTCACGGTGCGCTTGCCGACGGCGCAGTCCGTGCCCAGCGTGAGCACCACCGGGACGGGCCATTTGCGCCCCTGCGCCAGTCCGAGCCTCGCCGGGGGCCGGCGGACGTCGGTGATGCGGACGCCCTTTTCACGGGCGAGGCGCGCAAGCTCCGGGTCGTCGCCGAGGAAATCGTGGAGCCCCGAGACGATGTCCATGCCCCGCCGGATGGCCTCCCGGATGTCCCGGCGCCAGGCAGGGGGCAGGCGGCCGCCGGCGGGCGCGACGCCGATGATCAGCGTGAAGGGGACGGCGGGCGGCGGGGGGGAAGAACCGGAACGGCGTGCAAGGGCCCGGTCGAGGTCGGCGAAGCCGGAGACTATGGGGATGCCCCTCCTGCCGATGCCCATGAGCTCGCCGGCGTCACGGCCGGCGCAGGTTTCGTCCATGACGGCGACAATCCGGTACCTCCGGCCGTGGAGTATCAGGCCGTGGGCCGTCTTCGAATGAGCGGTGCGGAACTGGCCACGCGCCAGAACGACGGCCTCCTTCACGCCCTTCAAAATCCGTTACGGTTATTTTAAATCTCCTGTCTCCGATATCCTTCCGTGCCCTGGAGCGCCGTCAAGCACAGGCTCATCGCCGAGAAGCGCCGGCTGGCCGGTCTTTTGCTGGAGGAGGCCGAGGGGAACCTGGCCGCGCTGGCCGAGGGAAAGCTCTTGTCCTCCAAGCAGTACGAGATCGCGAAGGCCGCCGACCAGCTCCAGTTCCTGGACGACGGCCTCAAGCGCCAGCTGGCGAAGGCGTACGACCGGGTCACCACCGTCAACGACGCTCTCGTCAAGTACCAGCGCTTCCGGAGCGCCGGCCCGGAGCAGGCGGAGTATGAAAGGAAGACTGCCGAGTTCCAGCAGTTCATCGCCTGGTACGGCGACGGCCTCAACACCGCGCTCCTGAACCTCAAGGCCCGGCTCATCGAGGATATGAAGGAGCCCCAGGAGCCGGAGCCCATGACGCCGCGAACCTGAGGGCGCGGGGGGAAATCGGGCAGGGGGACGGGTTGGCAAGTGAAGTTGGCAGGAAGGCAAGTTGGCAAGGTAGCAAGTTGGCAGGTTGGCAGGTTGGGAAGTGAGCAAGTTCGGGGACTTGTCAACTCGCCAACCGGCAAACTGGCCTGCTTCATTTCATTAATATACTATATATATAGTAATGAAGCAACCGCCCTCGGATTCCTCTTATACAATATCTAGAGGTTTAAATAATAATACTCCATATACATCGTCCACGGGCCTGGAGGGCATTGATGATACCCTTTGAGGAAGTGCATGTGCTTGACCGGAACGCCCAGTACCTGGGCGTGGCCACCTCCCAGCTCATGGAGAACGCCGGCAAGGCCGTGGCGGACGCCGTGATGAAGCGCTACAACCTGGCCAAGAAAAAGGTGCTGGTGCTCTGCGGCACCGGGAACAACGGCGGGGACGGCTTCGTGGCGGCGCGCTACCTCCGGGTACAGTGCGAGGTCACGGTGGCGCTCCTCGGCGAGGAGAAGAACCTCTCCTCCGAGAACGCCCGCATCAACCTGTCCAAGATCCGCACCAAGGCCGGAAACCTCAAGCTCCTCATTCTGCCCGCCAACGTCGGCGAGCTCATCGGCCAGAGCGATGTGGTCATCGACGCGATGCTGGGCGTGGGCATGTCGGGGAAGCTGCGCGAGCCCTACGCCGGCATAGTGAAGCGCCTCAACGCATCCCACAAGCAGGTGGTGTCGGTGGACGTGCCCACCGGGATGGGCACGGACCTTGCCGTCAAGCCCACGATGACGGTGACGTTCCACGATCTGAAGGAGGGCATGGAGGACGCCCGGTGCGGGAAGGTGGTGGTGGCCGACATCGGCATCCCGAAGGAGGCCCAGACCTACATCGGCCCGGGCGAGTTCGTGTACATGCCCCGGCCCCGGGCGGGCTCGCGCAAGGGCGAGAACGGCCGCCTGGTCATCGTCGGTGGCGGCCCCTACACGGGCGCGCCGGCGTTCACGGCGCTTTCGGCCTACCGCGTCGGCGTCGACCTCGTGCGGATACTGACCCCGTCGTCGGCGGCAGGCATCATCGCCTCCTACTCGCCCACGTTCATCGTCCACCCGCTCGCCGGCCAGGGCCTCAACGCCTCGCACGTCGAGGACATCATGGCGTCCCTGAACGACTGCGATGCCCTGGCCATCGGGCCGGGGCTCGGGAGCGCCCCGGACACGCTGGCGGCGGTCTGCGACATACTCTCGCGCTGCCCAAGGCCCGTGGTCATCGACGCCGACGCCATACGCGCCGTCGGCCAGAACCGGAAGGCGCTCAAGGGCCTCCGGGGCGTCATAACGCCCCACGCCGGGGAGTTCGAACTCCTCACCGGCGAGAAGCTCCCCGAGGACCTCGAGGGGCGCAGCCGCGCCGTCAGGAACTGGGCCAAGAGGCTCGAGATGACCATCCTGCTCAAGGGGCAAATCGACGTCGTCTCGGACGGGAACCTCGTCAAGCTCAACCGGACCGGCAACCCGGGGATGACCGTGGGAGGGACGGGGGATGTCCTCACCGGGGTCGTCGCGGGGCTGCTCGCGAAGAAGGCCTCGCCCTTCAACGCGGCGCGCCTCGGCGCCATGACCTGCGGCTACTCGGGCGACCTGGCGTTCGCCGAGGCAGGCTATTCGCTCGGGCCGCTGGACGTCGTCTGCAAGATAACCGAGACCATGAAGAAGTTCGTTGAGTGGTGGACCCAACGGCCGGAAGGTCAGTAGCAGGACGGGCGGTCCTGCTCTGGCTCCCGGTGGCGGCCTGGGCGGCCCTGATATTCCTTCTCTCGTCGGAGAGCGAGCCGCCCGACCCGGCGGGGCTTTCCGGCCGGCCGGGCTGGTCCCAGGCGGCGCATTTCGGGCTCTATTTCGTGCTGGGGGCCCTGCTGTACAGGGCGTTTTGGGGTGCGCGGGGAAACGGACAGGGTGCAGCGGGAAGCGGGAAATGGGCAGGCGCGGGACATGGTCGCCGGGCGCCGGGCGAAGGCCCGGGCCGGATGCCACTTCAAGCCTGCCTCCTCGCGCTCGCCGCCGGGGCGGTCTACGCCGCCACCGACGAGCTCCACCAGTCATTCGTGCCGATGAGGCAGGCCGATTTCCTCGACTGGCTGGTGGACGTCATCGGGGTCCTTGCCGGGATGCTTGCGGTGCTAGCCCTGGAGCGCCGGCGGGCCGGACCCTGAACGGAAGGCCGCCCGGAGCGAAAGGTTTATCATGAGGGGCCCCCCAAACGATACGTTCGCATGGACGGACATCTCGCTGTCAGGGAGGTCATGACCTCCGACCCCATAGCCGTCAGCCCGCGCATGAGGCTCAACCACGCCGCGGCCCTGATGAAGGAGAACGGCGTCTCCAGCCTCATCGTGGTGAGCAAGAACGTGCCGGTGGGTATCGTCACCGAGAAGGACTTCGTCGAGAAATCGGTGGCGGCCAACGGCAAGCCAAGCCAGCTGACCGTAAAGGACATCATGAGCTCCCCGCTCGTCACGGTGGCGCCCGGCACCGACATCGTCCAGGCGGCGCGCACGATGGCCTCGCTGAGGATACGCCGGCTGGCGGTGCTCGAGGCGGGCCGGCTCGTCGGGATACTCACGGAGGGCGACCTTTTGAAGATCTCCCCCGAGCTCATCGAGATAACCCGGGAGTTCGAGAAGATAAACACCCGCGACGAGAAGATAAGCGAGGAGATAGTCACCATGGGCATCTGCGAGGGGTGCCAGGCCTTCTCCGAGGAGCTGCGGGAGCACGAGGGGCTCCACCTCTGCAAGTCCTGCTTCGACGACCAGGCCTGAGCAGGGCAAAGTGCTAGCACAGCGCTTTGGCGGCGGCGGAACGGGCCGCACGCACCTCAAGTTTTTTATCGGGAGACCTCGTTTGGTGCGATGGGAAGACGCTCCATGCCGCTGCGCGAATCCGTCCTGGAAGAGATCGAGGGGATAGTTGGAAAGGGCAACCTGGCCGCCGACCCGGCGACGATGTATGTCTACGGCTCGGACGCCTCTATACACCACCACGCGCCCGAAATCGTTGTGCGGCCCGGGTGCACGGCCGAGGTCTCAAAGCTTCTCCGGCTCTGCGACCGGGAGCTCATTGCGGTGACTGCGCGCGGGGCCGGGACGGGGCTCTCCGGCAATGCCGTGCCGGTGAAGGGGGGCATGGTGCTCGAGCTCATGCGGATGAACCGGATTATCTGCGTCAGGGTCGAGGACCTCTACTGCGAGGTCGAGCCGGGCGTGGTGTTCTCGAGCCTCAACCGGGCGCTGGAGCCGCACGGCTACTGGTTCCCGCCGGCGCCGGGGAGCGCCGACGTCTGCACCATCGGCGGCATGATAGCCAACAGCGCCTCCGGGATACGCACCGTGAAGTACGGCGCCACGCGGGATTTGGTGCTGGGCCTCGAGGTCGTATTGGCCGACGGCAGCGTCATCGTGGTGGGCAACCGCGGCCTCAAGAACGCCTCGGGCTACCAGCTCGAGAAGCTCTTCGTCGGCAGCGAGGGAACCCTGGGGATAGTCACGCGGGCGCGGTTGCGAATCCTGCCAAAGCCGAGGAGCTCGGGGTCGCTCATCGCCCCGTTCGGCTCGCTGGAGGCGGCCGGCGCGGCCATCTCGCAGGTCTACCGCAACCGCCTGATGCCCTCCGCCCTGGAGATCATGGACAAGAACTGCATCCAGGCCGTCAAGAAAAAATTCGGGACGCCGCTTCCGGACGCCGAGGCCATCATCATAATGGAGATGGACGGGGACAGGCGCGTGGTGGAGGAGGACCTGAAGGCCGCCGGGGAGATATGCAAGGCCGCGGGTGCGGGGGAGATAGACTACGCCACCGACCCGGCCAAGATCGCGCTCATCTGGGAGAGCCGCAAGCAGGTGCTCCCGGCGATGGCCGGCTCCGCCGGCCGCGGCCCGGTCTCGCTCGCCGACGACCTGGGGATGCCGATATCGAAGGTGCCCGGGGTCCTCCGGACCTTCTCCGGCATAGCCGAAAGAAACGGCCTGGTCATCGGCGCCTACGGCCACGCCGGCGAGGGCAACATCCACTGCAAGGTGCTCATCAACGTGAAGTCCGCAGGGGACTGGGAGGGCGCGCGCCGGGCCACGGACGAGATATACGAGGAGGTGCTGAGGGCCGGCGGGACGGTGAGCGCCGAGCACGGGATAGGCCTCACCCGCGGGCGGCTCTTCAGGGCGGAGCGGGGGGCCTCCATCGAGGTGATGCGGAAGATAAAGAAGGCGCTCGACCCCAAAAACATCCTCAACCCGGGCAAGATGTTCGACGCCCCCGACGACATGCTCATCGACAACCGGTACATCACCGGGGAGTGCGATTGAGATGACCGCAATCGAACGGCTGCCGGTCAAAAAAGGCCTCAGGGGGGCCGAATCCTCAATACTGGCCTGTACCCAGTGCGGCTACTGCAAGGAAAGCTGCCCGTTCTTCAACCAGCTGGGCTGGGACACCAACACCTCGAGGGGGCGCATACTGCTGTCCCACGCGCTCCTCAGGAACCTCATACCGCCCGACGAGAAGGCGGTGGAGGCCGTCTACCGGTGCACGCTGTGCCGCAAGTGCGAGACCGACTGCTCGTCGAAGCTCAGGATACTGGACATCCTCGAGGCGGTGCGCAGGGACCTGGCAGCCTCGGGGAAGCTCCTCGCGCCCCACAAGGAGGTGCTCCGGCGCATCGGGGAGAGCGGCAACATATTCGGGGACGGGACCCCGACCACCGAGATGCACGGCGAGTGCGAGCGGAGCGCGCCCGTCGCCTATTTTGCCGGTTGCGTGTCGAGCTTCTCCGCCCGGAAGCCGGCGGCGGCCACCCGGAAGCTGCTGCGGAGGATGGGCGTCGATTTCACGATGTTCAACGAGCTTTGCTGCGGCTACCCGGCGCAGCTTATGGGCGCCGGCTTCGAGGAGGTCGCAAAGGGCAACCTCGAGCGGCTGAAGAAGCTCGGGGTGAAGACGCTGGTGCTGAGCTGCGACGGCTGCTTCAGGATGTTCAAGGAAGTGTACCCCCACGTCGTGAAGTCGGACATGCAGGTCAAGCACATCGCCGAGGTCATCGCGGAGAACCTCGACAGGCTGCCCGGACCGAAGACCAGGGAGACGGTGACCATCCACGATTCCTGCGATCTGGGGCGCCACCTGAACATGTACGACCTGCCCCGGAAGGTGCTTTCGAAGTTCGCGGACATAAAGGAAATGCCCGCCGCGAAGGAGAAGGCCCTGTGCTGCGGAAGCGGGGGCGGGGCCCGCATCGCCTTCGGCCCGACGTCGGACGCGGTGGCCATGAAACGCCTGGACATGGCCGAGCGCGTGGCCCCGGTGATGGTCACGACGTGCCCCGCGTGCGCCCACAGCATGGAGGTCGTGGCCAGGAAGGGGAAAAAGAAGGTCCACCCGTTCACGCTCTCGCAGTTCATCGAGGAAACTATCGAGAAGAACGAAAAGAAGTGACGGGACGGGGGAGCCGGTAAACCGGTAAACTGGTAAACCGGTAAACCGGTAAACCGGCAGATCGGTCCCCCGGTTTACCGGTTCGCCGGTTTACCGGTTTACCCGTTCCGTCGTTTCACACCTTCTCCCCGCAGGCCGGGCAGACCTCCCAGCCGGCCTCCAGCTTCTCTCCGCAGGTGGGACAGGCGTGGGCCGCCGGCGCGTTCTTGGCCGTCCCCTTGGCGGGCGCCTTGCCGGCCTCGAGGGATACCGACACCTCGTCGGCCAGGTCCAGCGCCTTGTCGCAGTTGCCCGCGTCCAGCTCCTGCTGGGCCTTTTCAAGCATGCCCAGGGCAGCCATCGCATCGACGCCCTCGCGGGGGTTCTCCATGAGGTCGGCGACCTTCTCCTGGTTCGAGAGGATGAGCTTGCGGGCGAGCTCCCGGGTCTCGTCGTCTCCGGGCTCCGCGACCTTGGCCGGGGCGGCCGGCTTCGCCTTCGCGGGAGCCGCCGGCGCCGGCGGGGCGGAGGCCTCAACGGCTTCCGCGGACGCCCGGCCCTTCCTCTTCCGGGCCATCACGAAGGCCAGCGCGCCCGCGGCCGCCACGACGGCCACCACCCCGATGAGCAGCGGCATCGTCATGTCCGCCGCCGGCGGGACCGGCCGGGCCGCCACCGCCACGGTGGAGTTCCAGCTTCGGCCCCCCACCTTCACCGAGAAGGTGTGCTCGCCCTTCCTCGCCTTCCAGCTGAACGTGGCAGAGCCGGTGCCGCCGCCCGCTATGCTGTCTATGGTCTGCGTCCCGGCGCTCTGGCCGTCCACGAGGAACTCCACGGCGACCGGGGACGCCGGGGCGTCGCCGGTGTTGTTCACCCAGGCGGTGAACGTCAGCCGGTTGCCCTCCACGGGCGAGAGGACGTCCCTATCCAGGTTGGCCACGAGCTTGACGTACCGCACGGTGAACTTCACCGTCGCCCGGCTGTTCGCGCGCCCCGTGTCGGTGACCTCCAGCGTCACCTCGTGGACGCCGGGCGGGAACCGTCGGTCGAACTCCGCGGAGGTCGAAAGCTCCCGGCTGCCCTCCAGCCACTTGTAGCGCAGGGTGTCGTTGTCCGGGTCGGAGCTCGAAAGCCCGCTGAAATTGACGGTGTCCGCCTCCATGAACTCCGAAAGCCCGGCCGGCCGGTCGATGACCGCCGCCGGCGGCCGGTTGACGTTCTCCACCGTTATCGACCAGTCCCGCGTCACATTCGATTCCCCGTCGGAAATGACCACCTTCACGGCGTGCTCGCCGGCCGATTCGTAGCCGGAGCGGTAAACGTACTGCTGTCCGCTGCCCACCTCGGCGCCGTCCAGGAACCACCTGTAGGTCAGCGCCTGCCTGTCGAAGTCGCTCGCCTGCACCGAGAATGTGACCGATTCCGTCTCGCGTATTATCGGGATCGTGTTGGGGGAAAGCTTGTCCACCACCGGCGGGATGTTCACGTTCACCACCATTATCTGCCAGCTCTGGCTGGCCGAAAGGCCACCTCCGTCCGTCACCTTGACGCGGACGACGTAGAAGCCGGCGCTCGTGAAGTTGGTCTTGAACGTGAAGCTCTCCCCGGCGACGCCCTGGTCGACGGTCTCGACGTACCAGTTGTAGCGGAGCTGGGTGTCCTCGCTGTCGGGGTCCGAGGCGACCACCGACATCGTGACGGATTCCTGCTCGTTGATGGACACCTGGGGGGCCGGCTGGGCCGAGGCTATGAACGGCGGGCGGTTCACGTTCTTCACGGTGATGTTCCAAAAGAGGCTCACCTTGCGCATCGTGTTGTCCAGCGTGACGCTGACGGTGTGCAGGCCGGCCGATTCGTGGTCCGCGAAGAAGGTGATGTTGTAGACGTCGTGCGCCACGTCGATGGTGTCGACGTACCATATCGTGCTTATGGGGTAGCCGTACTTGTCGGAGGCGCTGACCGTGAACTCCTGCGTGGTGTTCTCGTCCATCTGGACCGAGCCCGAGGCCGGGCTGCGGTGGGTGACGTCCGGGTCGTGGATGGGCGGCCGGTAGTCGATGTAGAGGTCGAAAAGGCGTATCCGTCCGGGCCATATCGAATCGACCACCACCGGGATGTTCGTTGAATTACCGTCGAGGGTGAAGGGAAGCAGGTCGTTGAGCACCTCCACCAGGTCCCCGACGATGTTCGGGATCTCCTGCACGAGCGCCGTGTATTCGTAGGTTATGCTCAGGTTGGATATCAGCACGCCTCCGCCGGCATCGGTCCGGACCAGTATCGGCACCATGACAAAGCGGTTTCCGAACTGGTCGGTGTTGTTGACCGGGGCGGTCTTGAGATAATTTGCCAGCTTCTGGCCGAAATCGAGCGTGGTGGCGTTCCATTCCCACCTGTCGTTGACCAGGTCCGGGACGGAATCCGCCAGAAGGTCCACGGTCATGCAGAATCCCAGGGGGAACTCGAAGACGGCGTCGTAGTGCAGGGCGGAGTCGGGGCTGTCGAGGGTGCCCGTGGCCGAGGTGTAATCGACATTGTTGTAGAGCCGGCGCGTCCCGGCCCCCGCGCTCAGGTAATAGAACATGAGAAGGAAGTTCGTGCCCGTCCGTTCCGAAAACGACATCTCGATGAGCAGGTTCTTGGAGTTGTTGTAGTAGAACATGCCCGGGAAGTCGATGACTATCCACCCGTCGACGTCGGAGACGTTGTACTTGTCGGCATCGATGAGCTTCGTCGGCGTGAGGCCGCCCCAGTTGTCGTCGAAGGTGTCGGAGGTGTTCACGAGGGGGGTGTGGCCGAGATAGAACTTGAAATTGGAGAGCGTCGCGGTGCCGCTTCCGCTGTAGACCCTCCAGCCGACCTTGTCCAGGGCCCCCGAGCGGCCTATCTCCGAGGAATTGTAGAGCCACTGCATCCGGTACTGGCCGATGTCGAACGGGGACCGCACGGGGTTCACGCCCCCCGAGAGGGTGACCTTGTCGACGACGCCCAGGCTGGACACGTTGCATTTGGCGTCCTTCACCTTGGCGTCGGCCGGGAGCTGGATGTAGCTTGTGCTGGTGTTGTCGCTTTCGCTTTTCAGCTTGGAGATGTTCGACCCCGTGTTGAACAGGTACTGGCGCCCCAGGTCGCCGTAGCCCCTCCCACGGAAGGCCCAGTCCGGGACGCCGTCGAGGCCGACGTCGACCGTCACGTTCCGGGGGTAATCGGTCCCGCCGCTGTCCAGGGGGGCCGCCGAGAGGTTCATCCTGGCATCGAGCACCGTCGCCCCGTTGGGGAGGACAATGCCGGGTGAGGAGGCGTTGCCGGGAGCGGAGAACACGAGCTCCGCCGATCCGTTCCCGTCGGCGAAGGTATTCACGTTGAAGACTATGTTCGGGGATTCGCGTGCGCCTTCCTCTGCGGCCGGGATGCCCGGCATGGCCATCATCGCTGCCAACAGAACCGCCGCCAACCATCCGTTTCTCTTCATTGACATACCTGCACCTTCCTTTGCCCGAACGGTCATTAGGCGGCTTGCATATGAACAACTTATTATTTAGGATTTTGCCAAAACACTCATCCTGCACCGTGCCGCAGCAAGCGTAAATGTCGATTTGGGGCCGCGGGGTCCTTTTCCGGGGCAGGCCTGGCGGTGGACGGGGATTGGCCCTTGGGGGCCGGGCGGTCCGGCGGCGGCCGGGGGCTCAGACCTTCTCCCCGCAGGACGGGCACATGCCCCAGCCGGGCTCGAGCCTCTCTGCGCATTTCGGGCAGGCTCGGGGCTTCTGCGCCGGGGCTTCCGCCGGCTCCGGCGCCGGCGCGGCGGCGGGGGCGGCCGAGGCCGCAAGCGACGAGCGCGCCTGCTTGGCAAGCCGGAGCGCCCCGTCGTAATCCCCCTCGTTCATCTGCTTCTGCGCCTGCTCCAGAGCGCCCATAGCCGCCCCCACATCGACGCCCTCCCTCGGGTTCTCTATCAGGTCCGCCACCTTCTCCTGCGTCGAGATGATGAGCTTGCGCACCCGGTCCCGCTTCTCGAGGTCCATGGTTGGGACGGGGGGCGGGGCCGCCGCCACTGCCGGGGCCGCGGGTGCGGGCGGGGCCGGTGGCGGGGGCGCCGCCATTGCCGGGGCCGCGGGAACGGGCGGGACCGCCGGCGCCGCCTGGACGCGCTTTTTCCGGGTCATCACGAAGGCAAGCGCGCCCACCGCCGCCACGGCCGCTACCGCACCTATCATCAGCGGGAGCGTCATGTCCGACGCCGGCGGGGCCGGCCTCTGCGCCACCGCCACCGTCGAGTTCCAGCTCTGGTTTCCTATCTTCACTCCAAGGGCGTGCTCGCCCTTCCTCGCCTTCCAGCTGAACGTGGCCGAGCCCGTGCCCCCGCCAGCGATGCTGTCTATGGTCTGCGTCCCGAGGCTCTGGCCGTCCACCAGGAACTCCACACCGACCTCCGACGCCGCGGCGTCTCCGGTGTTGTTCACCCAGGCCGTGAACGTCAGCCGGTTGCCCTCCACGGGCGCAACGAGGTCCCACTCGATGTTCGACACCAGCTTGACGTACCGCACCGTGAACTTCACCGTCGCCCGGCTGACCGCGCGGTTGGTGTCCGTGACCTCCAGCGCCACCTCGTGGACGCCGGGCGGGAACTTCCGCTCGAACTCCGCGGAGGTCGAAAGCTCCCGGCTGCCCTCGAGCCACTTGTACCTCAGCGCCTCCTTGTCCGGGTCGGAGCTCGAAAGACCGCTGAAATTGATGCTCGCCGTGTCCATGAACTCGGCCTGGCCGGCCGGCCGGTCTATCACCGCCACCGGCGGCCGGTTCACGTTCTCGACCGTGACGGTCCAGTTCCGGGTTATGTTCGTTTCGCCGTCGGAGATCACCGCCTGGACGGCGTGCTCGCCGGCGGAGTCGTACCCGGCGCGGTACACGTACTGCTGGCCGCTCCCCGCCTCCGAGCCGTCCAGGTACCACCGGTAGGTCAAAAGCTGCTTGTCGAAATCGCTCGCGATGACCGAGAATGTCACGGATTCCGTTTCCTTTATCCTCGGGTTCAGGTTCGGCGAGAGGCTGTCCACCACCGGCGGGACGTTCACATTGGTGACGATGACCTGCCAGCTCTGCGACGCCGACAGGCCCCCGGTGTCGGTCACCTTCACGCGAATCGAATAGCTCCCGGCGCTCCGGAGGTCCGTCTTGAACCGGAAGCTGTCAGCGCTCACGCCCTGGTCCGTGGACCCGACGTACCAGCTGTACTTGAGCTGGGTGTCCTGGCTGTCCGGGTCCGAGGCCGATACGGCCAGGTTGACCGATTCCTCCTCCCGGATGGTCACCTCGGCCCCCGGCGAGAAGCTGTTCACCACCGGCGGCCGGTTCACGTTCACCACCGTGATGTTCCAGCGGACGCTCGCGGAGCGCATGGTGTTGTTCACCGTGACGCTCACCGAGTGTGGCCCGGCCGATTCGTAGTCGGCAAAATAGGAGAAGTTGTAGCGGTCGCGCGCCGCCTCCAGCGTGTCGAGATACCACACCGCCGAGAGCGGGTAGCCGTACTCGTCGCTCGCGTTGATGCTGAAGTGCTGCGTCTCGTTCTCCTTCATGAAGACGGCGTCCTGGCCCGGGTCCCTCGAATCTATGAACGGCGGGTGCACCGGCGGGCGGAAGTCTATCGAGATGCCGGAGACCCTCACCTTGCCGGGCTTGTTGGAATATATCTCCAGCGTGATGTTGGTGTACTGGCCGTCATAGGTGGACGGCAGAAGGTCGCCCAGCGCCTCCGCCAGGCTGCTTGTGGCCTTCACCTCGTAGACCGTGGCCGTGTACTTGTAGGCAACGCTCAGGCCGGAGAATATCATGTTGCCGGCGTACACCATGGAGACCTTGAGCGGCACGGTGACGAACGCGTTCCCGTACTGGTCCGTGAAGTTGACCGGCGCTGCGGCCAAGTAGGCGGCAAGCTCCTGCGTGAAGACCAGGTTGGCGCCCTTCCATTCCGTCTCGGTGGTCGAGTAATCCACGACGTTGTCGTTCAGGAGGTCGACCGACATGTCCAGCTTGGACAGGAACTCCAGCCTGCACTCGTACCTGTAGGCGTTGCCGTCCACGGAGCAGGTCGAACCCGTGTAATCGGAGTTCCAGGACCGCCGCGCCCCGACCCCGCCGGCGACGGCGCCGGCGTTGAGGCCGAAGCCAGTCCCCACGCGCGCCGAGAACGAGACCTCGATGAGGAGGCTCTTGGTGCTGTCGTAGTAGAAGACGTCCGGCGGGTCGAGGGTGACATAGCCCCCGGATTCGGATATCTGGAAGCTCGCGTTGTCTATGACCGTCATCGGCGTGGCCCCGCCGTAGTTGCTGTCGAAGGTCGTGGTGAGGGCCGTCACGGTGGTGTTGCAGAGCTTCATCTTGAAGTTGGAGAGCGTCGAGGAGCCGCCGGTGCCCGAGTTGACCTTCCAGCCGGCCTTGTCAAACATCCCGCCAGTGTTGATCTCGCTGGCCAGATAGAGCCACTGGAACCGGAAGGCCCCGCTGCCGAAAGGGAAGACGTTGGTGCCGCCCGCCCCGGCAGCTATCGTGAGATTTGACGTGGCGGAGCCGTTGAGGGTCACATTGGCGGCCAGTACCTCCGCCGCCTTCGGGATGTTGAAGTAGGTCGAGTTGGTGTCGTTCATGCCTATCATGAGCGTGGCCTTCTCGGCCCCGCTCGTGAACGTGCTCTGCCGGCCCAGGTCGCCGTAGCCCTTGTTGCGGAACGCCCACTCCACCGGGAGCTGGGGCCCGGCATCGACGGTCACGTTCCCCGGATAATCCGTCCCGCCCTCCGTGAGCGGGAGGCCCGTGACATTGAGCGAGGCGTCCAGGACTGTGGCGCCGTTGGGAAGCCTGAGCGAGAGGCTCGTGTCGGAGCCCTCCTGTTCGAACGTGACGGTCTCCTCGGTGTTGCCGGTGCTCAGGGTCGAGACGTGGACCACGATGTTCGGCACGGCCCGGGCTCCCCCGTCCTGCGCCGGGGCCGCCGGAAGGACCAAGAGGACCGCCAGGGCCATCGCCGCCGCAATGTTGCCATGATGTCTTTTCATATTGATGCCCCATGCCGCCTGTTTCAGAACAGGCATCGAGTGAAATCAGCATACTTGTATTTATCAATTTCTTTCACAGGGCGGTTGAGGTAATATATTCGACCCGTGTTGACAAGCCATGTTCCAATACCTGTGAAGTGCGCACTGGACCGGGGGCAATGCTCCCGGTGCAGTGGCGCGCAGAAGCCATCCTGGAGGCGCCTGCGGGATCCGCTGGATGGGCCGGTGCAGGCAAGGCGTGTCAGACCTTCTCCCCGCAGGACGGGCAGACGCCCCAGCCGGGCTCGAGCCTCTCTGCGCATTTCGGGCAGGCTCGGGGCTTCTGCGCCGGGGCTTCCGCCGGCTCCGGCGCCGGCGCGGCGGCAGGGGCGGCCGAGGCCGCAAGCGACGAGCGCGCCTGCTTGGCAAGCCGGAGCGCCCCGTCGTAGTCGCCGTCGTTCAGCTGCTTCTGCGCCTGCTCCAGCGCGCCCATCGCCGCTGCCACGTCGACGCCCTCCCTCGGGTTCTCTATCAGGTCCGCCACCTTCTCCTGCGTCGAGATGATGAGCTTGCGCACCCGGTCCCGCTTCTCGAGGTCCATGGTTGGGACGGGGGGCGGGGCCGCCGCCACTGCCGGGGCCGCGGGTGCGGGCGGGGCCGGTGGCGGGGGCGCCGCCATTGCCGGGGCCGCGGGAACGGGCGGGACCGCCGGCGCCGCCTGGACGCGCTTTTTCCGGGTCATCACGAAGGCAAGCGCGCCCACCGCCGCCACGGCCGCTACCGCACCTATCATCAGCGGGAGCGTCATGTCCGACGCCGGCGGGGCCGGCCTCTGCGCCACCGCCACCGTCGAGTTCCAGCTCTGGTTTCCTATCTTCACTCCAAGGGCGTGCTCGCCCTTCCTCGCCTTCCAGCTGAACGTGGCCGAGCCCGTGCCCCCGCCAGCGATGCTGTCTATGGTCTGCGTCCCGAGGCTCTGGCCGTCCACCAGGAACTCCACACCGACCTCCGACGCCGCGGCGTCTCCGGTGTTGTTCACCCAGGCCGTGAACGTCAGCCGGTTGCCCTCCACGGGCGCAACGAGGTCCCACTCGATGTTCGACACCAGCTTGACGTACCGCACCGTGAACTTCACCGTCGCCCGGCTGACCGCGCGGTTGGTGTCCGTGACCTCCAGCGCCACCTCGTGGACGCCGGGCGGGAACTTCCGCTCGAACTCCGCGGAGGTCGAAAGCTCCCGGCTGCCCTCGAGCCACTTGTACCTCAGCGCCTCCTTGTCCGGGTCGGAGCTCGAAAGACCGCTGAAATTGATGCTCGCCGTGTCCATGAACTCGGCCTGGCCGGCCGGCCGGTCTATCACCGCCACCGGCGGCCGGTTCACGTTCTCGACCGTGACGGTCCAGTTCCGGGTTATGTTCGTTTCGCCGTCGGAGATCACCGCCTGGACGGCGTGCTCGCCGGCGGAGTCGTACCCGGCGCGGTACACGTACTGCTGGCCGCTCCCCGCCTCCGAGCCGTCCAGGTACCACCGGTAGGTCAAAAGCTGCTTGTCGAAATCGCTCGCGATGACCGAGAATGTCACGGATTCCGTTTCCTTTATCCTCGGGTTCAGGTTCGGCGAGAGGCTGTCCACCACCGGCGGGACGTTCACATTGGTGACGATGACCTGCCAGCTCTGCGACGCCGACAGGCCCCCGGTGTCGGTCACCTTCACGCGAATCGAATAGCTCCCGGCGCTCCGGAGGTCCGTCTTGAACCGGAAGCTGTCAGCGCTCACGCCCTGGTCCGTGGACCCGACGTACCAGCTGTACTTGAGCTGGGTGTCCTGGCTGTCCGGGTCCGAGGCCGATACGGCCAGGTTGACCGATTCCTCCTCCCGGATGGTCACCTCGGCCCCCGGCGAGAAGCTGTTCACCACCGGCGGCCGGTTCACGTTCACCACCGTGATGTTCCAGCGCGCGCCGGCCGAACGCATCGTGTTGTTGACCGTCACGCTCAGCACATGGCTCCCTGCCGATTCGAAATCGGCATCATATGTGAAGTTGTACACATCCCGCGCCGCCTCCAGCGTGTCGAGGAACCAGACCGCAGAGAGCGGGTAGCCGTACTCGTCGCTCGCGTTGATGCTGAAGTGCTGCGTCTCGTTCTCCTTCATGAAGACGGCGTCCTGGCCCGGGTCCCTCGAATCTATGAACGGCGGGTGGATGGGCGGCCGGAAGACGACGGAAACGTTGGATATCCTCACCTTGCCGGGCTGGCTCGAGGAGACCTCCAGCGTGATGTTGGAGTACTTTCCGTCGTAGGTTGACGGCAAAAGCTCGCTCAACGAGTCCGCCAGGGTGCCCACGCCCTTGACGTTCTCTACCTTGCCGGTATAGTCGTAGCTGATGCTCAGGTTGCAAAGCTGGAGCATCCCGCTCATGTTCGATGACACGGACATGGGCACGTCAACGTAGGCGGTGCCGTACTTGTCCGTGCCGTTGGGTTCGGCCGACCTCAGGTAACCATTGAGCATCCCCGTGAAATCGTTCATCTTGGCGGTGGAATTGAAGCTCTGGTTGCTCCACTCGTAGCTGGAATCGCCCAAAATGTCAAGGCTGACATTGAACGCCCTGCGTCCCACGAATGCCACGGCATTGTGGAGGATGTGCTTTCCATCGGTGGCGCTGGACCAGCTGCTCCCGATCGTGTCGCTCGAGGGCGGGAAGAAGCCCAGGTCGACCCGGTCCACCCCGCCGACATTCTTGGTCGCTATGAGCGGGATGCCGTCCGAGTAGCTGGCCACCACGGTGGCGCCGGCGACCACCTGGTTGGACGTGGGCCGGTAATTGGAGGTGGAGAAGCTCTTGACATTCATCATCAACGGGTGGCCGTCGATGTACGTCCCGAGGCTGCCCGCGTTGTACTGGTAGCCGTTGTAGGGCATCACGAGGTACCCGCCTGAAGCGAACCTGCCCTGCGGCGCCATTCCCCCGCCGCCGAATGCGAACACCGCCAGTATGACCCCTCCGCCCTCGTCGACATAGTCGGCCAGGTTGTTGCCCAGCGTGTTGGAGTCCGCAAGCTGGTAGTTGCTCCAGACCATGACCGCACTGTACTTGCGCAGGTCGTTCAGGGTGGGCGTGGTGGATTGGGCGTTGACGATGTCCACCGCGACGATGTCCGGGAAGCTTTGGAGCTTTGTCTGGACATCCGCCGTGTACGTGTCAGCGGCGCAGAGCATGACCTTCCCGCTGCCCCCCAGCGAGCCGCCGCTGCTGACGTTCATCACGGCGCTCGTGACGACGGCGTCCTTGGGGAGCCTTATGGCCGAGGTCCGGTTGGTGCCGCCGTTGTAGGGGAGCGTCACGTTGAGCACCGGATATCCGTTCGTGAAAATGTTCTGGTGGCCCATCCGGCCGTAGCCCTTGCCCCGGAACTCGTACTCCGGCGGCATCAGGGGCCCCACGTCCACCGTGACGTTCTCGGGGCAGTCCTTCCCGCCCGGCGTGAGCGGAAGGCCGGTGACGTCCAGGCTGGCCGAGAGCACCGTGGCGCCGTTGGGAAGCCTCAGCGCGAGGCTACGGTCGGAGCCGGGCGCTTCGAACGTCAATGTCTCCTCGGTGTTGCCCGTGCTGAGCGTCGTGAGATGGACCTTGATGTCCGGCACTGCCCGCTCCATCCCGCCGAGCGCCGGAAGGGCCGAAAGAACGCTCATCAAAGCCAGTAATACCGCAGCTGCATACCGCCTGTCTTCCCTTTGCATAACCATTCCTCCGGCGCCCGGCCGCCGCCAGGCAATCCGTTGGGCATAGGTTCGAAAGTATTTATCAATTGCCCGTTCGCACCAATCAGGATATATAGCCTACCTAAAATCGGAAGAATCCATCAATATCCGTTCCAGCGCGGCGAGCCCCGGCCCGGGCTCCTCGAGCCTTTGGCCCACGGCGCGCCCGTCCGCCGGCCCGTCCTCCAATGCGACGGCCTTGAAATATTTCAGAGGGACCTTCTCGAAGTAGCGGTTGCGGACCGCCACCGCGGCCGGGGCGCCCTCCCAGACCTCGTTGGGGTCGCGGGCGCGGTCGTTTTCCGGCAGAAGGCGGTTGGGCAGGAGCTTCGAGTTCTCGGCGACCGCGACGAGGGGCACCCCGTACTCCCGGGCGACCACCGCGAGGGCGAGCGTGCCGGTCTTGTTGACCAAGACGTCCTCGGTCAGGGCGTCCGCCCCGACAAGCGCCTGGCCGGCGCGCCGGACCTCGGAGACCAGCGCCGCGTCGATGGTGAGCTCGACGGGGATGCCGGCGGCAGCCAGCCTGGCGGCGGCCCGGCGCCCCTCGAGCATCGGCCGGGATTCCAGCACCACGGCGGAGAACTTCTTGCGGTCGCCTTTAGCCATCTCCAGGGCCCGGAGCACCCCGGCGCTGGAGCTCAGGGTGAGGACGCGGCCGCCGTCCAGCACCAGCTTTGAGGCCTGCGCCGCCGCCCGCTCGAGCCCGGCCGAGGCCCCGTCCGCGTGATGGCCCGCGGCGCGGGCGACGGCGCGTTTCTGGTTCGGGAGGGGAAGCTTTTGGTCGGCATGGGGCAGGACCCGGGCGCAGAGATTGTAGAACGGGGCCATGAACGGCTGGATTCCGACAAGTTCGCGGCAGAGGTCCTCCACCTCGCCGGCGAAGGCCCGGCTCCCCGTCGAGACCGTATGCGCGGAAAGGGCCGAAAAGGCCGAGGCGGCGAGCTCCACGAGCGCCGAGGCGCCCGAGGTGCGGTCCGAGGAGAGGCGGCGCAATATGTCCTCGGCTGGGGCGGGGAAGGTCCTTCCGGCCATGGACCGGCCATGCCAATAATAGAATTTATTATATTCCATGCGATAGGGAGCCCGCAATGGGCACCATCGAGGACCGCATCAAGGAGGTGGAGGACGAGATACGCAAGACCGAGTACAACAAGAAGTCCTCGCACCACATCGGCAAGCTCAAGGCCAAGGTCGCCCGGCTCAGGCAGGAGGCGGAGCTCGCCCGCTCCAAGGGTGGCGGGGGCGGGAAGCACTTCGCCGTGAAAAAGAGCGGCAACGCCACGGTGGCGCTCCTGGGGCCGCCCAACACCGGCAAGAGCACCCTCATAAACAAGATGACGGAGGCCCAGAGCGAGGTCGGCAACTTCGCCTTCACCACCACGGACATAATGCCCGGGGCCCTGCGATACGGCGGCGCCCTGATACAGATACTTGACATGCCCGGCATCGTGCCGGGCGCCTCCGCCGGCAGGGGCCGGGGCAAGGAGGTGCTGGGCGTGGCGCGTTCGGCCGACCTTCTCGTTCTCTACATCGACGTGTTCGACATGAGCCTGGACGCGGTCGTCCAGGAGGCCCGGGGCGTTGGCATCCGCCTCAACGAGAAGCCGCCGGAGATCTCGTACGCCAAGCGCGACCGCGGCGGCATCACCATCAACTCGACCGTGAAGATGACGAGGATGGACGAGAACACCGCGAAGGGCATCCTCAACGAGTTCGGCGTCGTCAACGGGGACATCGTCTTCCGCATGAACGCCTCCGCCGACGACCTCATCGACTTTTTGTCGGCCAAGTGCGCCTACATCCCGGCCATCGTGGCGCTGAACAAGATAGACATGATATCGCCCGAGGAGCTGAAGGCGAGGCTCTCCCAGCTCAAGGGCTGGAAGGTCTACCCGATAAGCGCCGACAAGGGCACCGGGCTCGAGGCCTTCAGGAAGGGCATCTACGAGGCGCTGGAGTTCAGGCGCATCTACCTGCGGCCGCAGGGAGGCGAGGCGGACATGGGCCAGCCGCTCATCCTGAAAAGGGGCGGGACGGTGGGCGACGTCTGCGACCACCTGCACAAGGACTTCCGCCGGAAGTTCCGCTACGCCATGGTCTGGGGCACCTCGGTGAAATACGCCGGCCAGCGCGTCGGGCTGGACCACGCGCTGGACGACAACGACGTGCTGACGATAGTCCTGCGAATGTAGGAACGGGGAAGCCGGTGAGCCGGGAAGCTGGGGGGCGAACCGGTTTACCGGTTTACCAGTTTACCGGCTTACCGGTTTACCCGTCTGCAAGCTCGTCCGATAACCTTTATATATTAAACAAACCGCGCATCAAACAATCTTATATATGAATTGCACAGAGAATTAAGGTGTGATGGTCGGAAGGCGACGGGCGCGTCATTGGCTCTGCGCCCTGCTCATGATTTGGGCGGCCACCGCCGGGGCGGTCTCGGACGCGCCGGCCCAGGCCGCCCCATCCACCCTTCCACCCTTCAACCCCTCCACCCTTGCGACAAGCGGAGAAGCGGCGGCCCCGCTCGAAGATTGCGAGGGCGGGGCCGCCGCCGGCGCCGCCGGCCGGAGCATAATCGTCCTTTCCGACAACGTGAGCATCACCCTGGCAAAGGGCACGTTCGACGGCCCGCTCGAGCCCTTCGAACCGGGCGACGCCGCCTTCCGGGCAGACCGGCCCCTGTACCTTGTGGGCCAGCTCGTCGACGGCAATTACACGCTGCTTTCGCACGGCGGGGGCCGCGAGGCGGCCCGGCGCAACCGCGGCGTCGCCGGCCACGGCGAGACCGTCCGCTGGTGGTTCAACGGCGTTGAGCAGGCGCCCCTCCCGGTGTCCTGGCGGCCGCCGGACAGCGCCGATGAGAACCTCATCAATGGCACGTTCTTCGTCCGGGACTGGGTCATCGACCGCGCCCTGGCCCCGGCCGCCGGCGTGTACGGGATGCGCTTCAGCTTCGCCGGGACGCGCCTGAGCTACCCGGGGCTCGGCGAGTTCCTCGTCTACCCGCCCTGCGACCTGGCGCCGCTGAACGCCACGGTGGTTTTCCCCACGGAGACCTCGGCCATCCCGTTCGCCGGCCCGGTGGACGCCGGGCGCACGGTGGAGCTCCGGGGCTCCGTCCGGGCCCAGGACGGCGCCCGGCCCTCTGGCGCCATCGTGGTCTCCGACGGCCGGCGGACGCTCGGCCCGCCCCTGGCGGGCGGGCTCTTCATCGACGAGGTCGAGGTCTCCGTGCCCGGAATCCCGGCCGTCCTCTACCGCGAGGGCTTCGAGGCCGGCGGAGCCGGATGGATGGCCGGCGGTGAAGGCGGCGACTGGGCCGCCGGGGTGCCGTCGGCGGGCCCGCCGGCCTACCGGGGCGGCGCCCTTCTCGGCACGGGCCTGCACGGCCCCTACTCGCACCTGGCCGACGAGTGGGTGGACTCGCCCTCGATAGACCTCTCGCGTTTCCCGTCGGAGGCGCGGCTTTCGTTCGCCCTGTGGCCGGAGCTCGCCGCCGGCGACCGGGGATGGCTCCGGATATGGAACGGGAGCCAGTGGAGCGACGAGAGGCCGCTCGAAGGGACGCCGGAGGGGCGATGGAGCGTGGTTTCGGTCGAGATGAGCGACCTGACATTCGCGGGGCGGCCGTATTCCGTCAGCGGAACGCCCGACCTCAGGATACGGCTGGGGCTCCGGAGCGCCACGCCCTCGGCGCGCCTCTCCGGCGGCGCCTTCTCGATGGACTGGACCGTCCCGGCCGGGGAGCCGGCCGGGCCCGTCTTCCTCACGCTCAGGTGCGTCCCCGACGGGCCCTACTCCCGCTCGTGGGGCAACCTGAAGGTGGATGTGCGCGCCGTGACACACTTCGAGCTTCCCGCCGGCGAGGGCCTCCGGGCGGCCTCGGGAGGCTGGGCCGAGGTGAGGGGGCGGCTTCTCGACGCGGCCGGACGTCCCCTGGACCTGCCGTTGGGCCGCCAGGGCGAAAGCGGGCTTCGGGCGTTCTGGGACGACGGCCGCGGCAATGTCACGGAGGCTGCCGGCGTCTCCGGGCCCAATGCCACGGGGTGGTTCGCCTGCGCCCAGCGGCTCCCCGACGGCGAAGTGGCGGAGGGAGCCTCCTTCGTCCTGCGCTTCGGCGGCACCGCCGCCTACCAGGCCGCCGAGGCGGTCGTCCCCTGCGTCGTGCGGGGCCGCCCCCGGTTCGTGCTGGAGCCGGTGGCAACCGCCTCTCCGGGAAGCGACGTGGTGGTCTCCGGGCGGCTGCTCCTGGGCAACCGGCCGCTGGCGGGCGTCCCGGTCACGATCGGGTTGCCGGGCCAAAACATCAACCTGACGACCGGCCAGCGAGGGGAGTTCTCCGGGAACCTCCGGGTCCCGCCGGACTGGCCCGGCGCGTCGCTCCGGGTCGATGCCGGCTTCGCCGGTGGCCGTTTCGAGGGGCTGGGCCCGCTCGAGCCGGCCGGCGGGTCCGTCGATGCCGCCGTGCTCCGGAGGCTCTCGCTGGTTTTCGAGGGCGCCACGCTCGAGAAGGGGCGCCCGGTGCTGACCTCGCTCGACGGCCAGAGGTTCCGGGGACTCGCCGGACGGGTGCTGGACGGCCCGGGGCCCGGCGCCCCGGGGGTCGAGGTGGCCCTGAGGGCCGTCCGGGCAGGGGGCGTCGGGCTGCTGGGAACGGCCCGCTCCGGCGAGGGCGGCTATTTCGCGCTGGACTGGTTCCCGGGCTGGTCCGAGCCTGCCGGCGACCTGCGATTGGAAGCGGTGGCCGCCCTGCCCGCCTCGGGCACGGTGGTCAAGGCCGCCGTCTTCAATATAACGGCCCGGACGGTGCTCCGGCTGGAGGCGCTTCCTCCGCTCGAGGCAGGCGGCTGGGCCGAGGTCACCGGCACCCTTGCCGAGGACCGCGACGGCGCCCCGGGCGACCCGGTCCGCGACGCCACGGTGACCGTGTCGTTTTCCGGCAGATCCTACACCTCGGTGACGGACCAGGCGGGCCGCTTCCGCGTCCGGTGCGCGGTGGACCGCTCCGCAGGCAACATCAGCGTCGGCGCCTCGTTCGGCGGAGCCGGCGGGGCGGGGGCCTCGAGCGCGCTCTCCACCGCCGCCCTGAGGGTCGTCGAGGCCGGAGGGGGGCCGCTCCGGCCCGCCACGGGCGCTCCCACCGGATTGGGCCAGGCCGTCGCCGCCGGCTCGTTTTTGGCCGTCGCCGCCGGGGCGGCGCTCATCGCCGGCACCGAGGCGGGGCGCTTCAAGCTCCTCCTGGCCGTCGTCCCGCTCTATTCAAAGATACGCCGGGAGGAGGTCCTGGACCAGTTCGTCCGGGGCCAGGTCTTCGGCTACATCCAGGCCAACCCCGGGGACCACTACAGCTCGATCCGTCAGACGCTCAGGCTCAAGAACGGCACATTGGCCTACCACCTCCGGACGCTCGAGCGCGAGAGCTTCGTCTTCTCGCGCATGGACGGCATCTTCAGGAGGTTCTACCCGAGCGGCCTGGACCCGGCGAGGGTCAAGCTCCGTGGCAGCGTGAGGGAGACGCACCGCCGGATCACGGAGCTCATCGAGGGCACGCCGGGCATCACCCCCAAGGGGCTTGCGGAAAAGCTCGGCGCGAGCCACCAGGTGGCGAGCTACCACGTCCGGCTCCTGGCGCGCCGGGGGCGGATACGGCTGGAGCAGAGGGGGCGCAACACGCTCTGCTTCCCGCCGGGCCCCGGCCCCTCCGGCGGAGCCGGGCATTAAATATCCGGAGCGCCCTTGCCGGTTGGCGATGACGATGAGGAACGCGTTGGCCGTTGCCGGTGCCTGCGCCCTGCTCCTGCTCTGCGTCCTCCCGGCGGCGCCCGCCGAGGACGTCTACTTTTCGCTTCAGGGCAGGGTGCTCGAATCCGGGACGGGGAAGGCGATATCGGGCGCCCAGGTGACCGTCGGGACGAAGAGCATGGTCAGCGACGACGCCGGGTTCTTCAAGCTGGACATGCCCCCCGGGAACTACACCGTGCAGGTGACCGCCGACGGCTACTGGAACTTCTCGGGGAACGTATCCCTCTTCGAGAACACCACGAGGGACTTCCAGCTGAAGAAGAGGCCGGACGCCACGGCCTGCAGCGCGATATGGGCCCTCGCCGGGATCCCGGCGGCCGCGGTGGGCGCGGCAGGCTTGCGCCGGCGCGGCGGGGCTCGCAGGCCATAGCTTCAAATCATCCGACCGCAATCCGGGTAAGGCCACAAGAATGGAACAAGAACGCGCCCTCGTGCTGGACGACGGAACCGTTGTGAGAGGGCGCGCTTTCGGCGCCGCGGCAGACGTTTTCGGCGAGCTCGTCTTCAACACCGGGATGACCGGCTACCAGGAGGCGCTGACGGACCCGTCCTACAACGGCCAGCTCCTCATGATGACCTACCCGCTGATAGGGAACTACGGCGTCGGCGAGGCCGCGTTCGAATCCTCGGGCATCAAGGCCGAGGCCTTCGTCGTCCGGGAGCACTGCGCCCATCCCAGCCACCGGCATAGCACCCGCACCATCGACGCGTTCCTGAAGGATTCGGGCATCAGCGGCATCTCCGGCGTGGACACCCGCGCCCTGACGCTCAGAACGCGCGAGCGCGGCACGATGCGCGCCGGGATCGTGCCGGTGGACGCAATCGGCGACGCGCTCGAAAAGGTGCGCTCGATGAATTTCCCGGACGCCGGGAACCTGGTCGGCGAGGTAAGCACCAGGAGGGCGGTGACGCATCCCTTCCAGGGCCCCCGCAACCGGGACATGCTGCGCGTCGTGGCCGTGGACTGCGGCATCAAGGCCAGCATCATCCGCAACCTCAACGCCTTCGCCGAGGTGGTCCAGGTCCCCTACTCGGCATCGGCGGACGAGATACTGGCCGAGAGGCCCGACGGCGTGCTCATCTCGAACGGCCCGGGCGACCCGGCCCACCCGGCGATAATGGCCACCACCGTGAAGACCGCCCGGGCGCTGGCGGGCCAGGTGCCCCTCATGGGCATCTGCCTGGGCCACCAGATAATCGCGCTGGCCTTCGGAGGACGCACGTTCAAGCTCAAGTTCGGCCACCGGGGCGCCAACCAGCCCGTGCGCGACGAGCGGACGCGGAAAGTCGTCATCACCTCGCAGAACCACGGGTTCGCCGTCCACCCGGACATGCCCTCCGGCATCGAGCTCACGGAGACCAACGTGAACGACGGGACGGTGGAGGCCCTCCGCCACCGGGAGCTTTCGCTTTTCTCGGTGCAGTACCACCCGGAGGCCTCGCCCGGGCCCCGCGACGCCCGCTTCATCTTCGGCCGGTTCCGCGAGATGATGGTACGCCACCGGGGAGGCGGCTGAATGCCGAAGCGGACGGACCTTCGCAAGGTCATGATAATCGGCTCCGGGCCCATAGTCATCGGCCAGGCCGCCGAGTTCGACTTCTCCGGCTCGCAGGCCTGCCGCTCCCTCAGGGAGGAGGGCTACCAGACCGTGCTTGTGAACTCCAACCCGGCCACCATCCAGACGGACCCGGAGATGGCCGACGCCGTCTACGTCGAGCCGCTCACGGCCGAGGTCATCACGCGCATCATAGAGAAGGAGCGGCCCCAGGGCATCCTCTCGGGCATGGGCGGCCAGACCGGGCTCAACATGTGCGCCGAGCTCGGGGAGCTCGGGGTCTTGGAAAAATACGGCGTGGAACTCCTCGGCACCCAGCTTTCGGCCATAGCGGCCTCGGAGGACCGGGACCTCTTCCGCCAGACGATGGTCGACATCGGGGAGCCCATACCGCGCAGCTTCGCCTGCGGCAGCCTGGAGCAGGCCCGGGACATCGTGAAGAGGCTCGGCGGCTACCCGGTCATCATCAGGGCGGCCTACACCCTCGGCGGGACGGGCTCGGGCATCGCGCGGGCCCCCGAGGAGCTCGAGCACATCGTCTCGCTGGGGCTCGCCTACTCGCGCATCCGGCAGGTGCTCGTCGAGGAGTGCGTGCTGGGCTGGATGGAGTTCGAGTACGAGGTGATGCGGGACGGGGCCGACAACTGCATCACCGTCTGCAACATGGAGAACCTCGACCCCATGGGCATCCACACCGGCGAGAGCATCGTCATCGCCCCCGCCCAGACGCTCAGCGACCCCGACCACCAGATGCTCCGGTCGGCGGCGCTCAAGATAATCCGGGCCCTCAAGATAGAGGGCGGGTGCAACATCCAGTTCGCGGTGAACGTCCAAAACGGCGAGTACCGCGTCATCGAGGTCAACCCGCGCGTGTCGCGCTCCTCGGCGCTCGCGTCGAAGGCGACCGGGTACCCGATCGCCCGCGTGGCGGCCAAGATAGCGGTCGGGATGACGCTCGACGAGATCCCCAACTCCATAACCGGGAAGACCTTCGCCTCGTTCGAGCCCTCGCTGGACTACTGCGTGCTGAAGATACCGCGCTGGCCGTTCGACAAGTTCCGTACGGCGGACAGCCGGCTGGGGACGTCGATGAAGTCCACCGGCGAGGTCATGGCCATCGGGCGGTGCATCGAGGAGGCCCTTCTCAAGGCTGTGCGCTCCCTCGAGGTTGACCGGGTCGCGCTGGAGCCCGAGAAATGGTCCACCACCGACCTCATCGCCGAGCTCGTGGAGCCCTCCGACAAGCGCCTCTACGCCATCGCCGAGTCGCTGCGCCGGGGCTTCCAGCCGGCGACGATATCGGACCTGACGAAGTGGGACGTCTTCTGGCTCCACAAGCTCCAAAACATCCTGGCCCTCGAAAGCCGGCTCCGCAGGGAGGGTGAGAAGGGCCTGCCCCTCCCGGCGGAGGCCCTCCGCGAGGCCAAGCGTCTGGGGTTCTCCGACGAGTACATCTCCGTTCTTCGCGGCGAGACCGAGGAGAGCGTGCGGAAGCGCCGGGCGGAGGCGGGTATCCGCCCGGCGTTCAAGATGGTCGACACCTGCGCCGCCGAGTTCGAGGCGCGCACGCCGTACTTCTACTCGACATACGGCGAAGAATCTGACATCGAGGGTGCAGGGCGCAAGGCGCAGGGCACAAGGGACGAAGGCGCAGGGAACATGGAGCAGGGCGCAAGGAGGGAAGATGGGGATTCGCAGGCCCATCCCCTTGAGCCTTGCGCCTCGGGCCCTGCGCCTTTGCATAAAAAGAAGATCCTCATCATCGGCTCCGGCCCGATACGCATCGGCCAGGGCATCGAGTTCGACTACTGCTGCGTGCACGCCGTGCAGGCCATACGGGAGGAGGGGCATTTCGCCATCATGGCCAACAACAACCCCGAGACCGTCTCGACGGATTTCGACACGGCCGACCGTCTCTACTTCGAGCCGCTCACCTTCGAGGACGTGTGGGAGATAATCGAGCTCGAGCGGCCCGATGGCGTCGTCGTGCAGTTCGGGGGCCAGACGTCGATAGACCTGGCGGTGCCCCTGCACGAGGCGCTGGAGAAGCGCCCGGACCTGCCGACGAGGCTCCTGGGGACCTCTTCGGACTCGATCGACATCGCCGAGGACCGGGGCCGCTTCCGCGAGATGACCCGGCGGATGGGCATCCTCCAGCCCGACTCGGACGTCGGCCGCTCCGTGGACGAGGTCCGGGCGGCGGCGCACAGGATGGGCTTCCCCGTGCTGCTCCGGCCGTCCTACGTCCTGGGCGGCCGCGGCATGATGATAATCCATGACGACGAGGAATTGGAGCTCTACATGAAGACCGCGGTCAAGGTCTCCGGCGCCCACCCCGTGCTCATCGACCGGTACCTCACCAACGCCGTGGAGATCGACGTCGATGTCGTCGCCGACGGGGAGGAGGTCTTCATCGGGGCCATAATGGAGCACATCGAGGAGGCCGGCGTCCACTCCGGGGACGCCGCCTGCATCATACCGCCCCAGACCCTCCCGCCCGAAACGACAAGGGAGCTCGAGCGCATCACCGTCGCCCTCTGCAGGGAGCTGCGCGTCATCGGGCTGGCCAACCTCCAGCTCGCCGTCAAGGACGGCAAGGTCTACGTCCTGGAGGTGAACCCGCGCGCCAGCCGCACCGTGCCCTTCGTATCCAAGTCGGTCGGCATCCCGATGGCGAAGCTCGCCATGCGCGTCATGCTGGGCCGGACGCTCCGGGAGCTGAATCTTTCGGGCACGGCGCCGGCCCGCCGCGTCTCCGTGAAGGCGCCGGTGTTCCCGTTCATGAAGCTGCCGGGCGTGGACGCGATACTGGGGCCCGAGATGAAGTCCACCGGCGAGGTGATGGGGACCGACGAGGACTTCGGGATGGCGTACTACAAGGCCCTGCTCTCGGCGGGGCTGCCCCTCCCGGCGTCGGGCAACGTGTTCATCACGGTGAGCGACGCCGACAAGGAGAAGGCCGTGCCCGTCGCCCGTGCCTTCTCGGACATGGGCTACGGCCTGCTTGCGACCCGGGGCACGGCGGCCTTTTTGCGCGAGAAGGGCGTGACCGTCACGACCATATGCCGCATCAGCGAGAGGTCCTCGCCGGACGCGCTGGACCTCATGAGGCGGGGCGAGATGGCGCTCGTCATCAACACCCCGTCGCCCGACAAGGTCATCGAAAAAGACGGGTTCATGATGCGCCGGCTGGCCGTGGAGCTGAACATCCCGTTTTTGACGACAATGTCGGCCGCCACGGCGGCCGTCACGGCGGTCCGATCGCGCCGCCAGGGGAGGCTCGAGGTGGCCCCGCTTCCCAAAAACGCGCGGCCATAAATGGCCTCCCCCCGGCATTTATGGGAAACCTCCAAAAAACCACAACCTATTTATGACACCAGCCACCTTCTATTGGCGATGCGGCTACGGGCAGTCCTCCTGATTGGCATGCTGGCGGTCATGTTGGCCCTGCCGGCACAGGCGACAGAGGCGCCGGCTGCGGCCGCCTGCCCGGACAACGCCCCCGTGGACCTTTTCCTGTCAAGCGGCAGCGCCCTCACGACCGGCACGCCGGCCGAGGGGAGCGCGCCCTTCCCGGCGCAGGCCAAGGTCAGCGTGGCCCTCGCCTGGCTGGTCGGCACCTGGAACTCCCAGCCGGTGCAGGCCCCCCTGAAGTTCAGCGGGAACATCAACTTCTCCGTCTGGGCCCAGGGCTCGGGGCTCATCCAGGTGAGCACGCGCTTCCAGGTCTACTTCGGCGTCAATGGCGCGCGGTTGGGCTCATCGTACGCCACGAACAGCGACCGCCTGTCCAGCACCCCGAAGGAGTTCAAGGGCACTGCGGCGGGAGTGAGTCTCGACCTCAATCCCGGGGACACGATGGGGATGATGATCTACGTCTCCGAGCGCGGCAGCGGCGGGAGCGTCGTGTTCGGCCCCTCGGCCCCGTCGAGGATGACGATGGCCTTCCGGCCGCTCAACATGAGCCTTTCGGCCTCTGTGCATCCGGGCGAGCTGCGCATCAGCGGCGGCGTCTCGGACATCTGGGGCGTCCGCGACATCTCGGGCATCCAGGTGGCCGTGCTGGGCCCTTTCGCGACGGCCGATGAATCGGCCTGCGGGCGGGAGCTTTTGGCGAACCGGACCAGGGTGCAGAAGTCCGTCGGCATGGAACAGCTCTCCACCGAGGAAACGGAGACGGACATCAACTTCACCTACACCTGGAAATACGACGCCTCGAAGACCGGGGCCGGCCAGTACCTGGTGGTGGCGGTGGTGGACACCCTGTCCAACGCCTCGCTGGACGCCGGCGCCTGGGTCCCCCTCAGACCGTCCGGGGGCGGGTTCTCGATGGGCGGCACGACCGGGCTCGTCATCGGGGCCCTGGCCGCGGCGGGTGCCGCCGGCGGCGCGGCCGTGGTGCTCTACCGCCGGAGCGGGCGGGGCGCCTCGTTCCTGGCCAACCGCACCGCGGTGGCCGCGACGGGGGCGGCCGTGCTCCTCGTCGTCGTGTCGGCCGGGCTCTACCTCTCGCTGGGGGCGGCCTCGTCCTCCACGGAAAGGGCCCCCGCCTTCAACCTCAGGGATGTCGACGGCAGGGCTGTATCGCTCGAGCAGTACAGGGGCTCCGTGGTGGTCCTGGACATGATGGCGACCTGGTGCCCGACCTGCAACCAGGAGATACCCGAGCTCAAGGCGTTCAAATCCGCCCATCCCGAGGTCGTGCTCATATCAATAGACGTCGACAGGACCGAAAACAACGCAAAGCTCAAGGAGCACATGCAATCCAAGGGCGCGAACTGGATCTACTGCATGGACACGGACAACATCCTGCAGAAGTACAAGGCCAACGAGATCCCCAAAATCGTCGTCATCAACCCGTCCGGGTACGTCACCTTCGCCCGCGCGGGGCTGGTCAAGGCCGGCGAGCTGGCCTCGGAGGCCCAAAAAGCGCGCTCGGGGTCGGCCCCGATAATTGCGATGGGGGAGGAGACCGGATTCGCCGTGCTGGCCTTCCTGGCCGGCATCTCGGCGTTCTTCTCGCCCTGCGCCTTTCCCCTCCTGCCGGGCTACATGACCTACTACCTGGGCAGGGAATCCGGCGGGGAGGTGGACCGCCGGGCCGCGATACGCAAGGCGGCCATCGGCGGAATGATCGCGGCGCTGGGTGTTCTCTTCGTGTACGCCCTCATGGGCCTTCTGGTCGCCGGCGCCGGAGAGGTCGTGAAGGCCTACGCAGGCTATCTCGCGCCCGTTGTGGCAGTCATCATACTGGTCATGGGCCTCGTCATGCTCACGAGGTTCGAAATCCCGCTCTACCGCGTGACGGCCGCGTTAAAGCCCCTGACGGACCGGGCCGTTTCCGGGCTGGGACGGCTCGCCGGCCGACAGGGAACGGAGCCGGGGCAGTACGCCGGACTGCTCGGCTACGGAGCCGGATACGGGGCGGCCTCGCTGGGCTGCCACGCCCCGATATTCATAGCCGTCGTGATGGCCGGGCTCGTGGCCGGCGGCGTCGGCTCGGCGATGCTGGCGTTCCTGATGTACGCCCTGGGGATGGGCCTTTTCCTCGTCGCCGTGACCGTGCTCGTCGGCATGGCAAAGACGCAGCTTGTGAGGCGCATGACCCAGTGGATGCCGCTCATCAAGAAAGTGTCGGGCGTCGTGCTGGTCATCGTGGGCGTCGTCCTGATATACTCCTTCTACCTGACGGTGAAGTCGTGAAGGGTGAAGGGTGAAGCGGGAAGGGCCGGGACGCCTGCACCCGTCGCCCTTCACGCTGCCCGCTCAGTTGACCACGATGACCTGCACCACCGAGGGCGCGCTGTTCTCCACCCGGTCGGCCAGGATCGCCCGGATCCAGTAGTTCCCGTTGACGACCTTGGTCGTGTCCCACTGGAAGCCCCAGCTCGCCGTGCCGTTCGTGTCAGTCCAGAGGTCTATCCAGGTGGCCCCGTCCACCGAGTACGAGAAGGTGCAGCCCGCGACGTCCGTCGCAGACGTCGTCTCGATGACGGTGACGCTCACCAGGCCGCTCAGCTGGCTGCCCGTGCCGGGGGAGCTTATCGAGGGCGAAGGGTGGGTGTTGTCCAGCACAACCGAGATCGTCTGGGCCGTCTCGTTGTTCCCGGAGCGGTCGCGGCTGCCGTAGGTGATGTCGAGCCGGCCGTCGGGCAACGAATTGTCCAGGAGGAACGTGGCCCCCTCGTGGTAAATGCCGCCCACGAGGTACCAGCTCGCGGAGAGCCCCGAGGCCGGGTCCGTTGCTGTGAGGTTGAACCGCGTCCTGGACGACACGTTCCAGAGGTCCGAGCCGGAACTCCGGTACTTCGGCGCCTCGAACGAGATGGCCGTGACGGGCGCGGTGTTGTCTGTCTTGACCCCGAAGAAGACGGAGGCCCGGTTGCCGACGTTGTCCACGGCCTGGACCTCGACATTGTGGTCGCCGTCGGCCACCGAGGAGGTGTCCCAGGTCCAGCCGAAGGGCGCGCCCGTCGAGACGGCGACCGGCTGGGCATCGACCAGGAATATCACCCGGGACATCCCGCTCGCGTCGGCCGCCGAGACGGATACGCCCTGCACGCCCTTCTGGAGGGTGCCGTTGGCGAGCCCCGAGACAGAGAACACCGGCGGGGAATCGTCCAGGAAGAGCACGAGGTTTAGCGTGCTCTGGGCTCCGAGCCGGTCCTTCGCGGCGAGCTGGACCAGGACCGCGCCCCCCGGCCCGGACAGCCGGAACGGCCCGGTGTAGGGGAGCGTCTGGCCGCCCACCCTGTAGGTGGCCTCGCCGACGCCCGCGCCGGCGTCGGTGAAGGAGACGGCGATGTCCGTGGCCCGCGACACGTTGGCGATGTCGCCCGGCCGGGCGACGTAATTGGGGTCGCCCAGGGTGACGTTTATCTGCGGCGGGCTGTCGTCGAGGAAGAGCTCCAGCGACTGCTGGGGCTGGAGGTTGCCGGCGGCGTCCTGCGAGTAGTACAGCAGGGACCTCGGGCCGTCGGCCCCGCCCGCCTGGAAGGTCCCCCCGTAGAGCAGCCAGTCCGGCTGGTCGGAAAACTTGTAGTGGACAGTCTCAGGCGAGCCGTTGCTCGCATTGAGCCTGAACGACATCTGCGTGTAGCGGGTGACGTTCCAGACGTCCGCAGGCCCGGCGCGGTACTTCGGCTCGTCCAGCTCCGGGTAGGCGAACGGCGCCACCGTGTCGATTGTGAGCTCGGCGGCGGCCGACCAGGCGGTCGGGTTGCCCAGGCTGGTCCAGCCCCGCACCCGCCAGTAGTGGGTCCCGTCCGGCAGGTCGGATGCCGGCGTGAAAGCAAGCCCGAATACTCCGGCGTCGAGCTCGTTGGAGGAGAAATCCGGGTCGGAGGACATCTGCAGCTGGTACCGGTCGGCGCCGGCGACCGCCGACCATCCCAGCGGGGGCCGGGTATCCTGCGTGTAGGAGCCGTCGGGCGGGTTGAGGCCGGCGGGGCCGGGCGGCAGCACCGCGGCCTGGAAAACCATCGAGCCGGGCGATTCGGCCGCGCCCGCAAGGAGCAGCATCTCGTCGAGCTGGCGCAGGTCCCCGGCGAGCAGCGCCCGGTGCTGGCCCGGGTGCAACGGGCCGTTGAACACCACCGTGCCGGTCCTTGAGGCGACCAGCTTGAAGTTGAGGGGTCCGGAGGAGGAGGCTCCCACCGAGAGGTTGAACTCGACGCCGCCCGAGAGGTTCACGGCGAAGCGGGCCACCCAGCCCGTCCAGGCGGGAAGGTCGGCCCGGCCCGAGGCGCCGGACAATCCGAGCTCGTCGCTGTTCTGGAGCACGGGGGCGGCGTACCGGAAGCCCGGGGCGGTCCGCCAGTCCAGCCAGCCGTTGAAGAGCGTGGTCAGGTTGCGGCCGGTCTGCTCCGCGAGCGCCACGAGGGGGTCCTTTTTGGCGAACATGAGGGACTGGGCCAGGGACTGCCCCAGCCCGCCCTCGACGAACCGGCGGTCGTTGTAGTCGTAGAACAGCCAGGCGTTGACCAGGTGGTGGGAGTCGTAGTCCCAGGGCCGGATGAATGGGAAGGTCAGGTTGCGGCCGTGCTCGTAGGGGTTGAAGAGCCCGGCGTTCCTCATCTCCAGCCAAAGCGATTCCACGTTCGGCTGGCCGGGCGATATCTCCATCGAGGCTGACCGGAGCCCCTCCGAGATCGCGAGCCCCTCCCGGAGGAATAGGCTGGGTTCGGCGGGGGCCCCCCACCTGGCGAGCACCACGAGGGAGGCCATCTCGCGGGCGCACACGAAGGAGTTGAGGTGGCGGCCGGGGCCCAGGTCCAGCCCGACCGTCCCGTCGGGACCGGTGATGCCCGTGTAGGTGGAGCGGTTGGTCACCCAGAACTCGAGCACCGGGGAGCCGGTGGTGCCGTTCCGCGCGCTGTAGGGGTCGCCCAGCCGGCGGACCTGCCTGAGGGCGAAGTCCAGGTGGGATGCGGCCTCCGCCAGGACCGCCCTGGGCACCGGGCGGCCCGGCGCGAGCCGGACCTGGTTCGCGCCGGCCCCGAGGGTCATCGAAAGGTCGCGGCCGCTGCGCAGCCACAGCACCTGGCGGGCGCCGGAGAGCGTGACCTCCAGGATGTTGGGGCGGCCCGGGCTGGGCGGGGAGGCGTTCCAGGCGGTGGCGTTGCACCGGGCGCCGTCCAGGCGGGAGACCGTCTGGCCCGCGTCCAGGTACACGCCGGTGTCGGTGGGAGCCCAGCCGCCGCGGGCCGGGTCGCGGTCCGCGCCGCCGCCGGCCCAGCGGACGAAGTCGGCGAGCCTTCCGTCGGGGGCATAGAGCCCCAGCTCATCGCGCGGGTCCAGCGAGAGGTCGGAGCCGGACTTCCTGCCGGCGGTGAAATTGACCAGGACATAGGCCGGGTCCCCCGCCACGGGCCACGGCTGGAAGACGTAGCTGTCATTGTCGAACGTGGTGAGCCTCCAGTCCCGCAGGTCCGAAACGCCGGGCCCGACGCGAAGCTCCACGAAGGTCCCCTGGAGGTAGAGCGAGTCGGAGGGATTGACCTCGGAGATGAGGACGTCGGCGTCGGAGAGCCGGTCCGTCGGCACGACCGGCGGCTTCGGCTTGCCGTTCTCGGACGCCGGTCCCATGAGAAAGAAGGCCCCGAGGCTCACGGCGACCAGCGCCGCCACCACGGCGACCGCCGCCACCTTCGCCATGCCTCCGGGGCGGGCGCGCCCCGGCTGCGCCTTCGCCGGCTGGGCCGGCCCCTCGGGGACCATCTCCAGCTCCTCGAGCTCCTCCGTCGCCCCGTCGCCCCACTCCACGGACGGCGCGGGCGCGCTTCTTCCGCCGGCGGCGGCGCCCCCCGAAACACCCCTGCTCGCCATGAGAAAACTCCGTTTTCAACTATGTTTCTTCGCGTATATATTATTTGTCCGCAGGGGCGCAATCATCATATCCGGGAGCGGTTCTCGCAGAACCGGGGATTGCCCCACCGGCCGTGGGATTCGCCCTCGATGTGGCCGCAGTCGGCGACCACCTGGGTCGGGTCGAAGCGGACCGAGGACAGCAGCCGGTCCGCGGCCTCCGAACCCTCGTGGGAGGCCACGAAGAGCGCGGCGCGTTTCACGACGTCGTACGAGCTTTGGGCGGGCACCTCGGACTGGACGGCCATGTGCCAGGCCTCCTCGGAGACCTCCCACCCGTAGGCCCCGAAGAGCCCGGGGAGCTGGTAGTAGCGGTAGACCTCGTGGAAATCCAAAAGGTTGGCCGCGAAGAGCTTCTCGGTCTCGGCGGCGCGCTCCCGGAGCCCCAGCCGGGCGCAGGATTCGGCGATGTCCAGCAGGGCGGAGGACAGAAAGACCACCGACTGGAACGTGACGCGCGTGTCGATGTTGTCCCAAAAGCGCGGGCAGGACCGGCTCGACATGAGCATCTCGGAGTAGGCCCGGGCGGCCAGCGCCGCCTCGGCCGGGGCCCGGCAGTCCGGGAGCCGGCGCCCGAGGAGGCTTTGATAGTCGAGCTCTTCGTGCGCGCCCGAGGCCAGCAGGAGCGGGGCGAATGCGAGATTCGTGTAGTCGAGTAGGAACTCCTCCGGCCGGGCCGGCCCGCCGGCGCCCCGCGCGGGCTGGCATTGCGCCAGCGCCTCGGCGGCGGCCCGCCTCACGTGGCGAGCCGCGTGCGCGTGCATCTTGGCGAAGCCCTGTTTCCATATCTGCGAGATGCGCCTGCCCCCGATGGTGCGGGATATGACCAGCCCGTCCCAGCGGCGCAGGCCGGTCCACCTCGTGTCCGAGGAATAGTCGACGCCGAGGTCCAGGTGGTCCGACCAGGAAGAGAAATCGCGCACCCTGACCATGAAGTCCTTGGAGAGGAGCTCGCCCTCCCAGCTCGGGTATTCCCCGCTGAGCTTGCGCTGGAGGAACGCCGAATGGGCGAGCATCCCGATGCCGCCGGAGGCCAGCGCGCCCGAAAGCTCCAAAAAGCGCGCCCCCTGCTCGGGCGAACCGGCGAGCGACTCGAGGTCCGAGGCCAGCGTCAGCGCGTACCGGATGGACTTTTCCTCCTTTACCGGGTCCCTCCGGCTGGCGGCGATGTCGCCCGCGAGCTCCGGTATGGTCCCCTGGCAGAACGCCCACCGGTCGCTGAGGGCGCGGTCCCGGCCGAACACGGGCACGCGCGCGGCGTCCACCATGACGAAATTGGCCGACATCGCCTTCTGCGGGTAGTCGAGGCCGAGGAACTGGCCGCCGTCGAGGACGAAGAACAGCCGCCGGCCGCCGTTGCCGTTGCCGCGGGCGCGATCGGACTCCCCGTCCTGGAAGGCCTGGACCACGGAGCGCGCCGCCCTCTCGGAGTAGAGCGCCTCGGGGAACCAGAACCCGAGCGGCGCGCCGCCGGCGGGCGGCCCGAACACGCCGTCGTGGAGCCGGAACGCAAGGCGCGACAGGAACCGCTGCTCCTCCGGCTCGGCGTGCGGGAGCAGGACATGGAACGGCACCGTGGCCACCGGGTCGACCAGCCGGGACCGGACAAGCTCCCGGAAGGCCCAAAAGGAATCCGGGCGCTTCTGGGCCAGAAGCTGGAGCGTCCAGGGCTCGATGTCGACCGAGCAGAAGGGCGCGGCCGCCCCGCGCCCGGCCTCGCGGAAGAGCCGCCAGATGGCGCCGTAGAAGCGCAGCATGGCGTCGGTCCAGTTGTCGCCCGGCATCTCGGCCGGGCCCATGCGCAGCGTCACCGGCGATCGCCTCTCGACAAGCTCCGGCGGCCCGCGCGGGTCGCAGCGCCTTCTCAGGATGACGTCGCCCGGCTGGTAGGCATGGAGGTGGAAGCAGAGGTCCAGGTGCATCCGGCTTGGGAACCGTCGACCCGGAATATACCTTTTGCCTTCCGGCCCACTGTGCGCGAGAGACAACTTTTTTCTACTACCTGCAGGCTTACCCTCACCGGGAGAAGGAAAGGGCATGCCGGAGCTCCGCAAGGACTACATCACCAACGGCTGGGTGGTCATATCGACCGAGCGCGGCGCCCGGCCCATCGACTTCAAGAAGCCCGAGGTTTGCGCGCCGGCGCCGGCACCGGCCGACTGCCCCTTCTGCCCGGGCAACGAGTCCAAGACGCCGCCGGAGATAATGGCCTACCGGGCGGCGGGCACCGAGCGGAACACCCCGGGCTGGTGGGCGCGCGTCATCCCCAACAAGTTTCCGGCGCTCAAGATAGAGGGCGACGTCAACCACCAGGTGAACCACCTCTTCAGCAGCATGAACGGCGTCGGCGCCCACGAGGTGGTCATCGAGACGCCGGAGCACTGCGAGTCCATCGCCACGCTGCCCGACGGGCAGGTGCAGGAGATAGTCAGCGCCTACAAGGACCGCTACAACGACCTGACGAGGGACCGGCGCCTCAAATACATACTGATTTTCAAAAACCACGGCAAGGAGGCCGGCGCGTCGCTCGCGCACCCCCACTCGCAGATAATCGCCACGCCCATGATACCCCGGCGCATCATGGACGAGCTCGAGGGCGCCCGCAACTACTGGTACTCGACGGGCGGCAACTGCATCTACGACGACATCATAAAGCGCGAGCTCGAGGACAAGGAGCGTGTCGTCCTGGAGACGGACGGCTTCGTGGCGCTGTGCCCCTACGCGGCGCGCTTTCCGTTCGAGGTCTGGATACTCCCCAAGACGCACGACCCCATATTCGAGGACGTGGGCGACGACGAGAAGGCGAAGCTCGCCTACATCCTGAAATGGGTGCTGAAGACGATGTACAAGCGGCTCGGCAACCCGCCCTACAACTACTACATACACACGGCCCCGTCGGACAGGAACGACTACCGCTTCTACCACTGGCACCTCGAGATAATGCCCCGCCTTTCCCAGGCGGCGGGCTTCGAGAGGGGCACCGGCTTTTACATCAACAGCGTCACCCCGGAGGACGCCGCCAGGTTGTTGCGGATGGGTCCTGAGGGATGAGCGGCTTTTTAGAATGGGCCCCGATTGAATGGAAAAACACCGGCGCACGCTGAAAGGCGCGTGCGACCACTCCAACGACAGGAAAAGCGGATCGACCGATGGCAATGAAATTACGCTACTCGATCAACTTGAACTTCGTCAGCTTGCCTTCCTTCATCTGGGCGAGCTTGCCCTCGCGGGCCAGCCACCCAAGACCGCCGTAGACCTCGTCCGTCGAGAGCTTGGTCTCGTTGCGTATCATCAGCGGCGTGGCGACCCCGAGCTTGTTCAGGGCCTGCCAGACCTTCCCGGCGTTGACGCCGAAGCTGACCTCTATCGGTATGACCTCTTCAGGCATTGTTGCACCTCCTGGTAATCGCTGCCATCGGGTTGCCCCGATTTAAGCGTATTGGTCCGCCCGGAGGCTTCAGGCCCCGGGCCCGGGGCGCGCCAGCCGCATTATTTCGCGGTAGGCGTCCAGGTACTTCCCGGCCGAGGCGCGCCAGGAGAAGTCCTGCGCCATGCCCCTCATCACGAGGGCGTTCCAGCGGGGCCGGTCGGAGAAGGCCTGCATCGCCCTGCCGACGGCGCCGGAGAGGGCCTCCGCCGAGTATTCGTTGAACACGAATCCCGTGCCGCCGTCGGAGACGGAGGCGTCCGAGACCGTGTCGGCTAGCCCGCCCGTCCGGCGCACAACGGGCACCGCCCCGTAGCGGAAGCTGATCATCTGGCCGAGCCCGCAGGGCTCGTACCTTGAAGGCATGAGGAACGCGTCGCACCCGGCATATATCCGGCGGGCCAGCCGGTCGTCGAAGCCGATGACGACCTTGAGGTGCGCCGGGTCCTCGCCGGCGATGCGCTTCATCATGTCCTGGTAGTGCTCGTCGCCGCTTCCCAGCACGGCCATCTGCACGCCCATCCCGAGGAGCGCCGGCACGGCGCCCACGAATATGTCCACGCCCTTCTGGATTGTCAGGCGCCCCACGAAGCCCAGGAGGAGTTTTTCCGATCCCTCCTCCAGGCCGAGCTCCCTTTGGAGGGCCGACTTGTTCCTGGCCCTCAGGGCGCCCGAGCGCGCCGAGAACCGCGCCTCCAGCGCCGCGTCCCTCTCCGGGTTCCAGACATCGTAGTCGAGGCCGTTGAGTATTCCCCGCAGCTTTCCGGAATTGGCGACCAGGATGCCGTCCATCCGGCTCCCGTACTCGGGCGTCTGTATCTCCCGCGCATAGCCCTCGCTGACGGTGTTGACCATGTCGGAGTACAGTATGCCGGCCTTCATGGGGTTGACCGACCCGTAGAACTCGAGGTCCTGCGGCGTGAAGAGCTCCCAGCCCAGGTCCAGGATGTCGAGCGCCGAGGGCGGGCATCCGCCCTGGTATTCGAGGTTGTGTATCGTGAAAAGGGTGCCGACCTGCGCAAGCTTCCCGGCCGGCCGGTAGCGGAACCGGAGGTAGGTCGGGATGAGCGCGCTCTGCCAGTCGTTGCAGTGGATGACGTCCGGCGTCCAGCCGATGCGCCCGAACATCTCCAAAACGGCCCGGCAGAAGAACCCGAAGCGCTCGGCGTCGTCGCCGTGGCCGTAGAGGGCGTCCCGGTCGAAGTAGCGGTAGTTCCCGACGAGGTAGGCGGGTACTTCAGACCCCAGCACCGCCTCCTTGACTATCGCCGTCTCGGTGATGCCCTTGCCCATCGGCACCGGGAAATCGCAAAGGTAGTTGGCCGAGGCCCTCACCTTCCTGTAGAGCGGCATCGCCACGCGGATGTCGCAGCCCAACTGCCGCAGGGCGAGGGGGAGGCTCCCGGCGACGTCGGCCAGGCCGCCGGTCTTCGCCAGCGGGTGTATCTCGGGGGAGACCAGAAGGACCCTGGGGCCGGCCTGGCCCTGGCGATTCCCGTTCCTGCCTGATTTGTCCATGCGGCGGTTCCTCCCGATTCGAATGCGCGACGTGCTCAGTCCAGGTCCAGCTCCAGCGAACCGCTCCGGTGCTTCGCCGCGGTCGAGTGGAGCTTGATGTCCGAGGTCTTGTGTATCTCGAGCTCCATGAGCCCGGTCCGGTCGTTCTTGCGGCGGCCGAGCTCCACGTCGACCATCCGGAGCACGAATATCTCGTTCATGTACTTGACCGCGGCGGAGATGAGGTGCCCGCCGAAGACCTGGTGGGCCTTGTTGGCGACGGTGGCGTGGATGTGCAGGAGCAGCTTGCCCTGTCCGCCGTGGGCGACCGAGCCCTGCATGGTCAGGAGCTCGTGGGGCTCCTTGTACTCCTCGGTGATGTACTCCTTGCCGTCGTAGTAGCCCAGCTTGAAGTCATGTATCATCCCGATGCCGCCCAGGATGATGCCGGACTTGACCATGTTCTGGCCCAGCGCCTGCTCGATGCCGTTGTGGAGGTTCTCGCCGTCGTCGAGCTTGATGACGATGATGTTGGACTCCTTTCCGAAGAGCATACCGGTCCCCGGCTCGCGGATGCGCAACGGCCATATTAAATTTGCCCCATTCTCGCATCCGTGAGCCGTGAGCCGTGAACCGTGAGCCGAAAGCCGTGAACCGTGAGCCGTGAACCGTGAGCCGTGGACCGTGAGCCGTGGACCGTGAACCGGAAACCGTGAACCGTGACCGTGTGTCGAGGGAATGTGCCGGGTACCGGGCACCGGGTACGTGGTACCGGGTACACCAATTCATATCGTTTCACGGTTCACGGTTCACGGTCCACGGTTCACGGTCCACGGTCGCGCGGCGTGCATCAACCCGCCGGCAGCTGGAACTCGAACCGGCAGCTCCCGGCGCCTTCCACGATGGACGACCTCTGCGAGGCGTGGCCGCGGGTCGAGGCCCAGGTGAAGCTCCGGATGGCCATCGCCCGGCATATCAGGCAGAATATCGGGTTCCCGCGGGCCTCGTTGACCCAGGGGCAGTTGGCGAAGAGCAGCGCCCCGGCGCGCCGGCCGCGCTCCACCGAGGTCTCGATGCCCAGATTGGTGAACAGGCCCGATATCCACGAAAGGTAGTGGTTGAGCATGTCCGGCGAATCCGGCTTCACCGGCTTGCCGCCGCTCCTCCACGACGCAAGCTCCTGCTCGAAGCGCGGCCTGATGATGCGCTCGAAGCGCTCGGCGAAGCTCGAGACGAGTATGTCGCGCGCCCCGGGCGGCACGCTGGAGGCGAACACCGGCAGGGCGCTGACCATGAAGCCGTAAAGCTCGGCCCGGGCCCGCTCGCGAAGGAGCCTCTCGGCGCGCCGGCGCTCGGTCATGTCCGACACCACGCCGAGTATGTGCACCTTCCCCGAAAACGACATGGGAGTGAGCGAGATGGCCAGCACGCGCTCGGTGCCCGGCTCCGGGCGGGTCTCGAAGCGGCTCGGCTCGCCCGCCAGGGCCCTCTCGACATGGGTCCGGCCGGTGCCCTCGTCCCCATGGTGGAGCTGGTCGTCGGCGTGGCGGCCCATCCAGCTCTCCGACGGCTCGCCTATGAGCTCGGCGGCGGCGTGATTCATGAGGACGTAGTTACCCCGGGCGTCCATGACGAACACGCCGTCCGAGGCGGTGTCCAGCACCGCCTCCAGGAAATCGGTCTTCTCCTGGAGCTCCTTGTGCGCCCGGCGGTTGTCCGTGACATCAATCATGGCGCCGATCGTCCCGAGGTAGGCGCCCCCCTCGTCGGTCCAGGGGGCGACCGAGACGCGTATGTCGCGCCGTTCGCCGTCCCGGCGCAGCATGACGAGCTCGTAGCGGCTCTTGTGGCCGCGCTTTCTGAGCTCGGTCTCGGCGTCCACCTTGGGGTGCTCCTCGGGCGGGATGAGGCCCGCAAGCTCCCGGCCGATGAGCTCCTCCTTGGAGTAGCCGAGCATCTCGCAGTAGGCCGGGTTCACGTACACGAGGCGGTCGTCGGTGTCGGTCATCCCGACGCCCTCCTGCAGCGAGGTCACGAGGGTGCGGTACTGCTTCTCCGATTCCGCCAATGCCCTCTCGGCGAGCTTGCGCTCGGTGACGTCGCGTATTATGATGCCGTAGAAGCGCCGGCCCTCCGCCTCCCAGGCGGTGACCGAGTACTCCACGGGGAACTCGCTCCGGTCCTTGCGACGGGCCGAGTGCTCCACGAGGCCCGTCCGCGGGGCGGCCGCGCCGCCGGGCTGCAGGCTGCCGAGCGCCTCCCGGAAGGCGGGGGCGTCGCCCTCGCAGAGAAGGTCCTCGATGGGCTTTCCCACGACCTCCTCGGCCCGGTAGCCGAACATCCGTTCGGCCCCCCGGTTCCAAAGGACCACCCGGCGGTCGGCGTCGGCGATGAGCACCGCGTCCTGCGCCAGCTGGACCGTCGAGCGGAACCGGGCCTCCGAGGCCTTGAGCTCGGATTCGGACTTGAACTTGAAGAGCGCCACCTCGATGCAGGCCTCGAGCTCCCGGTCCTCGAAGGGCTTCACGAGGTAGCCGAACGGGCCCGATGCCTCCGTCCGTTGGATGGTCTCCTCGTCCGCGTAGGCGGTCAGGTACACCACCGGGATGTCGGCGCGCTCCCGCATCATGCGCGCCGCCTCGATGCCGTCGAGGTCGCCCTTGAGCATTATGTCCATGAGCACCAGGTCCGGCCGGAGCTCCCAGGCCTTGAGCACCGCCTCGTCGCCGGTGGAGGTCATGCCGGCCACCCGGTAGCCCATGGTCTCGAGCCGGTAGCGGAGGTCGCGGGCGACGATGCCCTCGTCTTCCACGATGAGTATGGAGGCGCCCTTGGCCATCTCAGGCCTCCCTGACGGGCCGCGCCGGGTGGAAGCGCATGGTGAACTCGGCGCCCTTGCTCCGGTTGAGGTCGATGGTGCCCCCGAGCTGCTCGGTGAGCGTCGTGACGAGCTGCATGCCCAGCGACTCGCTTTGGCGGAAGTCCAGCCAGCGCGGGAGCCCCACGCCGTTGTCGCCCACCACGATGGTGACCACGCCGTCCTCGTTGGCGCCCACCTGGACCCGGATCTCGCCCTTCCTGCCGGCCGGGAAGGCGTGCTTGAGCGAGTTGGACACGAGCTCGTTTATGAGCATTCCGGCCGGGATGGCGGCGTCGATGCCCATGTCGACGTCCTCGACCTCCATGCGGAGGGCCACCTCCTCGGCGGTGACGCCGTAGGACTGGAAGAGCTCGGTGACGAGCTTGCGGACGTAGTTGTAGAACTCGATGCGGGTGAGGTCCCGGGAGCGGTAGAGGGTCTCGTGGAGCAGGGACATCGATTTTATCCGGTTGCGGCACTCCTGGAGGGCGTCCATCTCGGCGCCCTCGCGCAGCCCCCGCGAGCCCAGGTTGAGGAGGCTCCAGATTATCTGAAGGTTGTTCTTCACCCGGTGGTGGACCTCCCGGAGGAGGACCTCCTTCTCCTTCAGGGAAGCCCGCAGCCTTTCCTCGGACTTGACCTCGCTCGTGATGTCCTCGAGCGCGAACACCACCGCCTCCGGCTTCCCGGAGCGGTCGAAGAGCGGGGCGGCGTTGACCGAGAGGTGCACCTTGCCCCTGCCGGGGGGCCGTATCGCATAGCGCGTATCGTAGAGCGGCTGGCCGGTGGCCATCACCTTCTGGAACGGGAGCTTCTCCTCGGACGCGGGCGCGCCCTCGGCGTCCGTTATCGACCAGGCGGGGTCCCCGAAGGGGCTGTTGAGGAGCTCGGAGCGCCCCAGCCCGAGGATGGATTCCGCCCGGGGGTTGGCATAGGAGATCAGGCCCTGGCGGTTGACCATCAGGATGCCCGCCGGGCTCGTTTCCATTATGCGGTTGAGCAGGTCGCCGTCACGGCGCAGGGCCTGCTCGGAGAGCACCCGCTCGGTCACGTCCTCCACCGTGCCCTCGTAGAAGCGGATTTTGCCGGCCGCGTCCCTGACCGCGCGGGCGTTCTCGCGCACGTAGATGCGCGAGCCGTCGCGCCTCTTCCATATGGCCTCCCAGCCGCGGAGCTCGCCCTCGGCATCGATGCGCTTCTTGAACTCCTCGCGCGGGTAGCCGGCCTGGTAGCCCACCTCCGCCACGTTCTGGCTGATGAGCTCGTCGACCGTGGAGTAGCCGAGCATGCTCACGAGGGCCGGGTTGGCCATGAGGAACCGGCCGTCGGGGGTGGTCCGGTAGATGCCGAGCTGGCTGTTTTGGAAGAGCGTCTCGTAGCTCTCCCGGCTGTCCTTCAGCTCGAGCTCGGCGGCCCGGCGCTTCGAGATGTCGCGCGTGACCCCCATGAAGCCGATTATCTTCCCGTCCGGGCCGGCCAGGAGCCGGCCCACCGTTTCGGTCCAGACCGCCGAGCCGTCCTTTCTTTTGAGCTCCATCTCCAGGAACTGCGACCTCGCGAGATCGATTTTGCCACCGGCCGCGGTCGCCTGGCCCGCGGCCAAAGAGCCCGCCACCTTTTGCACCGACTCCTCCGTGAGCGCCTGGCGGAGCCCCTTTTCCATCGCCTCTTCCGGCGTGTACCCCAGAATCCTGGTAACGGAGGGGCTGATGTAGGTGAACCTCAAATCCAGGTCCGACCGCCAGATTATGTCGTCGGCGTTGTCGGCCAGCAGGCGGTACTTCTCCTCGCTGGCCCGCAGGGCCTCCTCCACCTTCTCGAGCTCGGCGATGCGGCGGCGCAGGGCTTGGAGCTCCCCCTCAAGGCCGCCCGCCTTTTTGTCAGGCCCGTCCGTATGAGGCACCAATCTACTCTATTGTCCAAGGATGAATATAATATATTTGCTGAAAGAGAAGGGTGAAAGGGTGGAACGGTGAAAGGGTTTGAAGGGAAGGGTAGAAGGGGGCAAGGGTGAAAGGGTAGAAGGGACGGATGGCCCGTCCGTCGCCGTTTCCCATGACCCTTCCACCCTTGTTCCTAGGGAAATCTTATTACCGCCGTCCCCGTATTCACGGTCATGCGCACCGCGCGCTGCCGGATATGCGGCGAGAGGGTGAGGCGGGACCGGCTGGATTCCCACATGAGGGCGGTCCACCGGAAGGGGCGAGAGCTCGAGATCGTGCCGCTTGCCGCCGCCATCGCCGCCATCGTCGCCGTGACCGTCGTGGCAATCTGGCTCATGAGGCAGACCGACCAGCCCGAGGAGAACGGCACCGGCCCCGTCGACCCCGGCGCGGAGTCCGTCCAGTTCAACACCGACGACGGCTGGATAATCAGGGGCAGCTACCACCGCGGGAACCAGTCCATGCCCGTCGTGGTCCTGGTCCCCGGCGTGGGAGAGGGCCGGCAGGCCTTCGGGCCTCTCAAGGACGAGCTGCTCGCCAGGGGATACAACGTCCTCGCCTACGATTCGCGGGGCGCGGGGCAGAGCGTCTTCCAGGACGGCAGAAAGCGCGTCTGGCAGGACCTCACCGACGCCGATTTCCAGGCCGGGACGAAGGACGTGGCCAGCGCCTGGCAGTACGCCCGGGCGAAATTCCTGAACGCTCCCTACGTTGCCGTCATCGGGGCCTCGCTGGGAGCCAACCAGGCCCTGGCCTCCACGGCCGCCGACACCGCGCCGGAGCTCAAGGCGCTCGTCCTGCTCTCGGCGGGCTCCGAGTACCGGGGCATCGCGAGCCGCCCCGCCATCGAGACGCTGAACAACCGGACCGTCCGGCCCTCCATATTCTTCGCGGCGTCCCAGGGCGAGCCCAGCGCCGGGCCGGTGGCCCAGTCGCTCAACCAGAGCTACGCCGGTAAAAAATCGCTGGAGCTCCTGACCGGCGGGGGGCACGGCACGACCCTGCTCACCTATCCGGGGTTCCGGACCCAGATCGTCCAGTTCCTGGACGACGCTTTCAGGCGTTGAAGGCCGGGCACCCTGACAAAGCCTATATACAACCACCCGGTTACGCGCAATCATGGCTGAAATGGCCGCCGAAATAGCGAGGCTCAAGGCCGAGAAGAAGGCCGTGATACTGGCGCACAATTACCAGCTCCCGGAGGTACAGGACCTCGCCGATTATCTGGGCGATTCGCTGGGCCTTTCCATCCAGGCGACCAAAACCGATGCGAAGGTCATCGTATTTTGCGGCGTCGACTTCATGGCCGAGACCGCGGCCGTCCTCAACCCGGGCAAGATAGTGCTGCACCCTGCGCCCGAGGCCATGTGCCCGATGTCCATGATGATAGACGCCTCGAATGTGCGCGACCTCAAGAAGCAACACCCTGGCGCCCCGGTCGTGGCATACGTCAACACATCGGCCGAGGTCAAGGCCGAATCCGACATCTGCTGCACCTCGTCGAACGCCGTGAAGGTGGTCCAGAGCCTCCCCGACCGAGAGGTCATTTTCATCCCGGACACGAACCTCGGGCTCTACGTCCAGCGCTTCGTCAAGGACAAGGTCGTCCACCTCTGGCCCGGGTACTGCCCCACGCACCAGCAGATCAAGAAGGAGGACCTCCTGCGCCTCAAGAAGGAGCATCCCAGGGCGATAGCCATCGTCCACCCGGAGTGCATCCCCGAGGTCATCGATGTGGCCGACAAGGCGTTCTCGACTGAGGGGCTCATCGGGTTCATCAAGTCGTCCGGCGAGAAGGAGTTCATCATCGGCACCGAGGGCGGGCTCATCCACCGGCTGCGAAAGATCGCGCCGGACAAGACCTACTACGAGATGCCCAACGCCGTGTGCCCGACGATGAAGAAGATAACGCCGGCGCACATCCTCAAGAGCCTGCAGACGCTAGAACCGCGCGTGACCATCGAGCATGAGATCGTGGACCGTGCCCGCGGCCCGATAGAGCGGATGGTCAACATGGGTAGAGGCGATTGAGGAAGGACGGGGTTGGCAAGTTGACAGGTTGACAAGTTGACAAGTCACGGACGCAACATGCCAACTTGCCCCCTTGCCAACTTGTCAACTTCGCTTGACAAATCATGCAGAATACAGCTTGACCTGCTTGCCCTTCTTCTTGTCCTTGTGGTGGTGGTGCTCCGGGTGCACCTCCGGCGGGGCGGCCAGGGGCCGGCTGCAGATGGCGAACTCGTCGCCGTCGAAGTAGACGTCGAGCTCCGGGTGCTCGGCACGTATCTGCTCCATCTTCTCGAAGACGTCCTTCAGGCTGACCGACCGGTCGTCCTTGCGTATCTTGAACCAGACCTTCACTTCATGCCCGGCCATCCGGCCTGTTCCTCCGGCAGACAACCTGCAAATGATGAAAGTGGGCATATTTATAGTTTATGAGGGGACCGCCGACAGGGTTCCGTGAGCCGTGAGCCGTGAGCCGTGAGCCGTGAACCGAAACGAATCGTCGTACCCGGTTCCCGGCACCCAGAGTTCTTCCCGGCTCACGGCTCACGGCTCACGGCTCACTGTTCCCGGCTCACGGTTCACGGAAACGGGCGTTTCACCCATCCCCCCCCAAGGGCTTTAAATCGGCGGCATTCTAGAATGTAATCTCTATGCCCGGCCAGGACCCGGACCTCTGGTGGCTCCTCGACGCCTACCCGGACCGCCGGACCAACCGGATGGTGGTCTGGCTCACCGGCCCGCGCGGGACGCGCAAGCTCAGCTTCCGCTACCTGCCGGCGTTCTTCGTCCAGGCCGGCGAGCGCGACCTCGAGCGCGCCCGGCGGCACTTCTCAAACGGACGGCTCTACGGGTGCGAGACGGCCGAAAGGCGCCTCTCGCTCGGTTCGGACCGGCCGTCCCGGGTGCTCCAGGTCACGCCGCGCACGCTCGGGCTGCACCTGCAGGCCGCCCGCGCCGCCGACTTCTTCGGGGGCTTCGGCCGGTTCCGCTTCTACAACCTGGACATCGACCTTCCGCAGCGTTTCCTCGCCGAGCAGGGGCTTTTCCCGCTCGCGAGGGTGCGCTACCCGCGAGGGGAAAGGGTGGAAGGGTGCAAGGGTGAAAGGGTACAAGGGGACGAAGAGAGCGTTTGTCCCGTCCCTTCCACCCTTCCACCCTTCCACCCTTCCACCCTTCCCCCTTGGTGCGACCTCGTCGACAACCGGCTCTCCATCCACTACCTCCTGCCCAGGCTCAAGGTGGCCGAACTGGCCGTCTCGGTCAAAAAACGCGGTCTTCTGCCCTCCTTCGAGGACGCACCCGTGTCCGCGAGCGTCTCGGGCGAGGAGCTCTCCGGGGACGAGGAGGACATGCTGACGGGCATCGCGGCCGCCCTGCGGAGGCGGGACCCCGACGTCCTCCTGACCGACGGGGGGGACTCGTTCCTCATGCCCTACCTGTACCACCGGGCGCGCCGGCTCGGGCTCGAGGACTTCCACCTGGGCCGGGAGGCCCAGCCGTCCTCTCCGAGCCGCAAGGAGAAGTCGCACTTCTCGTACGGGCGCATACTCCACCGTCCGGCGGCGTACTACCTGCGGGGGCGCCTGCACATCGACCGGGACTCTTCGTTCCTCTACCAGGAGGGCGACCTCGAGGGGATACTGGAGCTCGTCCGGCTCTCGGGCATCGGGTTCCAGCGCATGGCCCGGAGCTCGCCGGGAACGGCCATCAGCGCCATGGAGGTGAACCTCGTCCTCCGGGAGGGCGGGCTCGTGGCCTGGAAGAAGAACCTGCCCGAGGACTGGAAGTCGATGAGGTGCCTGCTCTCGACCGACCGCGGAGGTTTCATCTACGAGCCGGAGCCGGGCGTGCACGAGCAGGTGCTCGAGGTCGACTTCGCCTCGATGTACCCGCACATCATGGTCCTGCACAACATCAGCCCGGAGACGGTGAATTGCGACTGTTGCAAGCCGCGCGAGGAAGAAAGGGACGTAGGGGACGTAAGGGACGTAAGGGACGTAAGGGACGTAAGGGACGTAAGGGACGTAAGGGACGTAAGGGACGTAAGGGACGTAAGGGTCTGTGCAATTGATGCAGACGGACGAGGAAACGCAACCGGCGATCGTCCCGTTTCACCGACCGCGCAGCCCCTTACGTCCCTTACGTCCCTTTCACCCACTTCACCAAACGTCCCTTACGTCCCTTCGTCTTCCCCGACCGCGCGGCTCGTCCCCGGCATCAACTACTGGACCTGCGAGAAGAGGCTGGGCCTGATACCGAAGATCCTGGAGCCCCTGGTCCGGCGCCGGATGGAGCTCAAGAAGCTCAAACGGAAGGCGGGCGACCGCTGGGACCGCCGCTCGCGCTGCCTGAAGCCCCTGCTGGTGACATGCTTCGGCTATACCGGCTACAAGAACGCCCCCTTCGGCCGCATCGAGTGCCACGAGTCCATCAACGCCCACGGGCGCCAGGTGCTGCTGGAGAGCGCCCGCATCGCCGAACGGCGGGGCTTTCGGGTGCTCCACGGCATAGTCGATTCCATGTGGCTCCGGGGGCCGCTGGACCGCCGGCGGGAGCTCATCGACGAGATAGCCCGCCAAAGCGGCATCCCGCTCTCCGAGGAGGGCGTCTACAAGTGGCTCGTCTTCCTTCCGAACAAGTGCTCCGGCGTGGGCGCGCTCAACCGGTACTACGGGTTCTTCGGGAACGGCGAGTTCAAGCTGCGCGGCATAGCGCTTCGCAAGCACGACACGCCCGGGCTCGTCCGGGGCCTGGAGGCCGGGATGCTCGAGGCGCTGGCGAAGGCCGGCGGCGCGGCGGAGTTCGTCGAGCGGATACCGGAGGCCATCGACGTGTTGAGGGCGGTCTCCCGGAGGGTGCTCGACGGCGCCTGCTCGCCGGAGGAGCTGATACTGACCAAGCGCGTGTCGCGTTCGGTCGAGGAGTATGTCCAGTTCAACGACACCTTCTGCGCCCTCAGGCAGCTCCGGGAGGAGGGCCTGAAGGTCCCGCCCGGGGACACGGTGAAGTACGTCGTTACCGACAGCACGGCGCGGGACCCGGGGAAGAGGACGGTGCCGGTGCAGCTGCTCGGCCTGAGCGGAGAGGGGCAAGGCCCGGCCTCTTCACGCAACGACCGCGAAGCGATCGGCCGCAAATGGGAGTACGATCGCGGCATCTACTACAAGATGCTCCTGCGGGCGGGCGAGGAGATGCTCTCTCCGTTCGGGTACACGATGGAGCGGCTGGACCGGATGCTCAAAGGGAGGGACTCCACGCAGAGGGAGATCGAACGCGCCGGGTCTGGCCCGTGACATTCACAAACAATGTCATGGCCCAATGTGCGAGTGGGGGTCGTCCTTCCGCAAAAACTTTTTTTACGGGTCCTGCCTTCACCTAGCCGAGGGGAAAGATGGGCGGCGTTCTAGAAGGTCTGCGGGTCCTCGACTTCACGCGCGTGATCGCCGGCTCCTGGTGCACGATGTACCTTTC
>Ga0233425_10001421_pt1 | contig 53801 bp, 47 predicted proteins | sample Watercolumn_Towu_2_FD_181712 | JGI IMG/M metagenome (GOLD analysis project Ga0233425, IMG submission 181712) | Freshwater microbial communities from Lake Towuti, South Sulawesi, Indonesia - Watercolumn_Towuti2014_140_MG | ecosystem: Environmental > Aquatic > Freshwater > Lake | place... | reverse complement strand
TGGCTGCAGGATTATGATGAATCTTTTGACCAGTTCAATTCTATTCACGAGAGATTAATAAGTTACTGGAAATTTCTTGGACCTTATCTGAAAAATAATCCCAAAGTTCATTTTTCATGTGTATCGGACAGTCTGGAAGATACAATTACGACAGAATATATGCGGGACACAGCAGTTCAGGCAGCACTTGAAACCGATTTTATTTATATCGAAGATATTGGATGGGACAGTAATAATAACTGCTTTGTAGACTGGAATGAAAATAATATTGATAATATTTTCAAACTATATCCATGGGAATGGATTATCAATGAAGATTTCGGGAAAAATATTCTGCTCGATAAAAACGGAACATACTGGATTGAACCTGCGTGGAAAATGGTTTTATCGAACAAGGGAATTTTACCGATTCTATTTGAATTGAATCCGTATCATTCAAATTTACTGCCTGCATATTTTGATAATGCAAATTTTTCTTCAGGAAAAAAAGTTGTAAAAAAACCATTACTCTCACGCGAAGGTGCAAATATTGAAATTACTCAAAACAGGAATATTGTAGGAAAGTCATACGGGGATTACGGTTCGGAAGGATATATTTTTCAGGAATTTTTTGATGTTATTAATGAAGATGGAAAATATCCCGTACTTGGTTCGTGGGTAATCGGAGGCGAAGCAGGAGGTATGGGAATACGGGAATCTGACGGCTTAATAACGGATAACCTAAGCCGTTTTGTTCCTCATTATATCAGAAAATAATTTTTATAAAATAAATCTGTAGCCGCGGAATTTATTCCGCGCTAAAAAGGAGTAAAAATAAATGGAAACAGGAATACTTTACCTCAAGGCACTCGGCTGGATAGTGGTCGCCGTTATCGGATTTGCAATCAGCATTGCAATTTCATTATTTATCTTCAGCAAAATGACTCCCATAGACGAATGGGCGGAAGTTGGAAAAGGAAATATGGCTGTCGCTCTCATAATTATTACAATTATTGTAATGTCCGGCTTGCTGGTATTTAAAGTGATGTAAGAAAATCTGAAGTGTTTTGAAAAAACACAAAATGTCATTGAGAACCCACTTTTTTTTTGATGTGGCAATTTCTGACATATTAATTGTCGGGATTTTACTCCCGGCAGAATGAAAAAATAATAATTTTTCATATTGAATATTTTCAGAAACTTTTTTATGTTTTGGAAAGTATAAGCGTTATAAATTAGTTGTAAATTTTTTTTAAACTTAAAATTAAAACTATGAAAAAATCAATATTTCTTGTTCTGTTAGCACTTGTAGGTGTTTCTTATTTTTACAGCAATGCATATTGCCAATCAAAACCGCTTCTTTATTTCTGTGAAAGATATGATAAAACATTAGGTAAAGAAGTAGGACAAAGCTCGACTTTCTCAACCGGCAGACTTACTGTTATGGTAAAATCACCAAGAGAGCTTAATTTAACAGATTGCTATATCCAGCTTGATAAATACAACACAAATACCGAAGAATTTAAATTCTACAAAAAAATTAAATTCACTTTGACACGTGATATGGATTATGTAATATTTAAAGATGATGAATTAAGCTTCGACGACAGGGGAGTGTATAGAGTGTATTTACTTGATTCATACGGAGAAACTATTACGGCAAGTGTTATTATTATCAGAGGATATTAATAATTTAAATGTCAATTTTTTAAAAAACGGGCGTAATACCCGTTTTTTTTTATCAAAATTTGTTGAAATTTCATTACTACGCCTGCCTGCAGCAGTCAGGCTGGAGTGTAGTAACGAGATGAAAGAAAAAATTGAACATTGTAGATTGTAAATTGAAGATTGTTTAAAAGTCCCACCCGAAGAAAAACTGCTGAAATAACCCATCTTCCAATTTTTTGAAATTATTTTCAATTTTCTTTCCAAAATCATATCTGAATACAATTGCACCAAGAAAGTTCAGCCTGATACCTGCTCCAATGCTTCCTTTCGTATTTCCATAATTTTCTTTCGTATCCCATACATTTCCTGCATCGAAATATAATGCCCCCCGGATTCCCGGAAATGCAAGGTTAAATCCAATCGGAGTTCTGAACTCAAGCACATCAAAAAGAGGGAATCTCAGTTCAGCATTCACCTGCCAGAGCTTTGAACCTCTTAATGAAAATCTGTCCCATCCTCTTAACGACCATGACCCGCCCATAAAATATCTTCTCGGATTCTTGCCTTCGTTCATAAAAAATTGTCCTCTAACGGCAAGAGCAGAATATTTTGCAATCCGGAAATATTTTCTTGCATCAAATAAAATGCTGTAGTAAGTCTCACTTGAATTCTCAATATCGGTCGTATATCCAAGTGTAAAATTCAGTCTTGACCCGTCGACAGGTCCTGTCATTGCCCAAAGAGAATTATCCCAGACGTAACTTATTGTGTTCGAAAGTAATATTGCTCTTCTTGTGTCAAAGAAATCTAATTCCTTTGTGGAGTTTGTAAGACTTGCACTTGTTTCTACCCTTCTGAAAAAAGACAAAGGATATGAAAAAGCCAGGTATCCGCCAAACGCATTTTCATAATATGAAAAATCCGATTGCCGTAAATCATATCTTCTGCCGGATAAATGAAAAACTCCATATGCATAATTCAATCTTTTTTCGAGTGATATTTTTGAAATTGCAATATTAATACTTTTCCAGAATTCAGTCTGCTGGTCTGCATTGCTGTATATAAGAAAATAATATTTTTCATTTCCCAGCATATCGCTGAGTGAAACAAATCCTCCTGTATTTGTACCGAACACCGGGTCTGTTGTTAAAGCCGTGGTTGCAATATCGAATGTGAAACGTTTCTGATATTTGAGGTCTTTCTGTGTAAAATCAAGTTTCAATTCGAGTTTTGTTTCGATCGGGTCTTTTTTTGTATATTTTATTGCAACTGCATTACTTTTTTTACTTATTATTTCTCTGACTCCACTTAATATTTTTATATCAATATTTCCATTTTCATAAGTAGAGAATATTATTTTATCATCACCGCACCATTTTGGGTCATATGCACCGGTTGTAAATTTTGTAAGTTCAATCATTTCATCCGGTTTATTATAAATTTTATTAACTGAATCATATGCCATTTCTATGCACCAGATATTCTGCGGTCCGTTCAAAGTGGTTGTGAAAAATAATTTTTTCCCGTCAGGTGAGAATGAAGGGGAAAAATCGGTTGCATTATTGTATGTTATTTGAGTTATTGTACGGTCTCTTAAATCATATAAATAAAGATTGTATTTTTTTCCGTTTGTGCCTGCCCTGTCGGATGAAAAGACTATATAATTCCCGTCCGGTGAAAAACCTGCATCACGGTCATCATAGTAATCATTAGTTAATCGTGTTAGTTTTTCTTTTTCAATGTCAAATAAATATAAATCGCTTTTTCCTGAATTTTCAAGACAGGAAAATGTTATTTTCTTTTCATCTGTACTCCACGAAGGCGAGCCTATTCCGACAATATCTTTAAATGAATATGTCGCTACTATTTTATCTTTTTCGATATTATATATATGAAGTACATCTGTTTCCCCTGACTGTGTAACAAATACAAGTAGTCCGCTTTTTGAAACATCTATTCCCGTTCTGAAAAAATGGAACTGCTCAAATTCATCAGATGATTCCCCTTCTATAATCAAATCTGGCTTACCTTTAATTATCATATCATACTTATAAAGGCTTGTATATCCTGTCCTGTTTCCGATGAAAAAAATATTTTCATTATTCCCTTTTTTGTAATATACCGGTTTATGGGCAAACCCGTCAAACGGGAGGATTTTAGTCACCTGCGAAGGATTATCGGAGTTGCTTAAATCGGGATAATATTTTTTCTTGAGATAATAAAGAAATTCCTTATCGAATTCGGTATAATCTTTTCCGATTGTGTATTTTAAAATATTTTCAAAATTGTCTTCCATCCAGAAATTTTCTATTAACTTCAGAATTTTATCTTCTCCGTATTTCTCACTAATATATTCACATACTTTTTGACCGAGTTTGTACATAAAATATGTTCCGTAAAAATATTCCCAGTCAGACAATCCTGCGATGTAATTGTGAAGAACTGCATCTTTTAAAACCATTTCTGCCTGTGTATCCCATTTGCTTGACCAGTATTCGGCAAGCCCTTCGGTAAACCACAGCGGAGGAAGTCTTTCTTCAAATTTTCCATGAATATCAAGCAAGTTCATAATTTTGTTTGCCATAAATACGTGTACAAGTTCGTGTTGTATAACGTGTCTGAAATCTTCAAGAGAGCCGTTATAAGGAATTACCACTCTTCCCTTAATGAATTCATAGAAGCCCCCGACTGCGTCGGGAACTAAACCGGGAGTTGTATTTGTCTGTTTGAAATGATGAGGAGTTGCATAAAATATCATTGGAACCGTATCTATCAGGGAATGATTGAATTTTTGCTGAAGAATTCTGTAACAGTCTTCGGCAATAGCCGCACCCTGTTTTGCAAGTTCCTTTGCTTCTTTATAATAATAGAATTGAAAATGTTCAGTGCTGATAACGTACCATTCAAAATCCGAATACTGTACTTTATTCTTTCCGAAATCAAGAAACTGACTCTGAGAATTTTTTATTCCTATAAATAAAATTGAGATAAGTAATATGAAAAAAGCGGTCTTTTTCAATTTTAATTTTTTATTATATTGTTAATAAAAAACTAATTTATCAATACATATATTTTCCAAAAATCAATCTTCAATCTTCAATCTGCAATCCTTTTTCCCCTTTTTACTCAAAAATACCCTTTATATTTTTATAAATCAGAATATAAAATCATAAGGAAATAATATGCCGATTATAATTACAGGAAAAAATCTGAAAATTGAGGATGTTTATAAAGTCGCTGTTGAACGGGAAAAAATCCAGCTTCATCCGGATGCCGAAAAAAGAATTCTTGATTGCCGTGCTTTTATTGAGAAAAGAATTGAAGCAAAGGAAATTATGTATGGTGTTAATACAGGCATCGGTGAACTTGCATCGGTTGTCCTCACAGATGAACAGGTACAGGAATTTCAGAAATATTTAATATATAACCACGCCGCAGGAATTGGTGAGCCTGCTCCGGTTGAGCACATCCGTGCCGCAATGCTATCGCGAATTAATGTCCACGCTAACGGATATTCTGGGTGCCGGCTTGAAATTACGAAAACATATATTGCTATGCTAAATGAAGGTGTGACTCCTGTTGTATGTGCAAAAGGCAGTGTTGGCGCCTGCGGTGATTTATCACCTATGAGTCAGATTGCTCTTTCTCTTATGGGTGAAGGAGAATCATTTTATAAAGGTGAAAGAATACCAACAGTAATTGCACTTGAAAAAGCCGGTATTTCGATTCCGGGGTTAAAGGCACGCGATGGACTTGCTGCTATCAATGGAAGCAATTTAATGACAGGAATGGCTTGTATTCAGATTTATGAAATAGAAAGATTACTTAAACAGGCTGAGATTGCAACAGCAATGTCTCTTGAAGCATTGATGGCAAATCTGAAACCTTATGATGAACGACTGCATAAATTGAGAGGATTTAAAGGAGCGGTCACTTCTTCAAGAAATATCAAGAAAATGATTGAGGGTTCTGACTTACTTGGAAACGTAAAAGTGAAAGTTCAGGATGCATACAGTATGCGTTCATCTCCGCAGGTGATAGGTGCAGCACGAGACCAGTTAAGATGGACACGTGAGCAGGTTGAAACCGAACTTAATGGTGTTGCAGATAATCCTATTTTTCTTTGTAATGATAAAATTGTTTTGACAGGTGCTAACTTTCAGGGTTCACCGATTTCTGTTCCGCTTGATTTGCTCGGAGCTGCTGTTACTATGGTTTGTGTTTTATCGGAAAGAAGACTGAACAGACTTTTAAATCCTGCGTTGAGTGTAGGACTGCCTGCATTTTTGACTAAAGGTGCGGGAATGTTTTCAGGTCATATGCTTAGTCAATATACAGCAGATATGTTAATTGTTGAACAGCGTATTCTTTCAATGCCTGCATCAATTCAATCAATTCCCGCAGCGGCAGACCAGGAAGATTTTGTAAGTATGGGAATGAATACGGCACTGAAAACACGACAGATAATTGATAATTCTTACGGGATACTTGGAATTGAATTTATTGCCGCCGCACAGGCACTTGACTTCCGGGAATATAAATTCGGAAAAGGTACAACGGCAGCCCACGCTGAGGTGAGGAAAGTTGTAAAGCATCTTGATGTTGACCGTCCGCTTTTCAACGACCACAATAATATGATGGCGACAGTAAGAAAACGTACAATCCTCTATGCAGTTGAATCTGCAATAGGTGAATTGGAGACGTATTAAGAAGAAAACCGTTTAAAAATAAATAAGGGCGAATGCCATTCGCCCCTACTTGCTACTGAATACTTGCTACTTTATTTCTTCAGATATTTTGCCAGAAACTTTTCCATCGCTCCATAAAAATCAAATCTGTTTTCTTCATTTGCAAAGCCGTGTCCTTCGTTTTCCTTCACCATATATTCAACATCAACACCTCTTTTTTTCATAGCATCAACCATCTGATTCGATTCATTAATGTTTACGCGAGGGTCTTTTGCACCCTGTGCTACAAATAAAGCCGCTTTTATTTTATCAGCGTGAAATACCGGTGATACATCCGCAAGCATTAAACTATCAACCGCAGGGTCGCCCACCATTTCATAAAACATTTTTCTAAACGGCTCCCAGTATGCAGGTATGGATTTCATAAATGTGAACATATTGGAAACTCCGACGTAATCAACACCGGCGACATATAAATCAGGTGTGAATGCAAGTCCTGCAAGTGTAGCATATCCTCCATAACTTCCACCGTATATTGCAATTCTTTTCGGGTCTGCAATACCTTCTTTAATTAACCACTGTGCTCCATCGGTTATGTCATCCTGCATAGTTTTTCCCCACTGCCTGAAAGAAATTTCCCAGAATTTTCTTCCGTATCCTGTAGAACCTCTGAAATTCATCTGGAGTACAGCATATCCGCGATTTGCGAGGAACTGTACTTCGGGATTGAATCCCCAGTTATCTCTTGCCCATGGACCACCGTGTGGATGAACTACAACAGGAAGATTTTTAGGGTCAACATTTTTGGGAAGTGTAAGATACCCGTTAATTTCGAGTCCGTCTCTTGCTGTATATTTTACCGGCTTCATATCACACATTAATGTTTCATCAAGCCACGGAGCAACATCCGTTAATTTTTTTATTGCATCTTTAGTCAAATCCAGGAAATAATATGTACCTCTGGATTTATCGCTGTAGGTTACAACAAGATATTTGTCCTCATTTTTATTCCATCCGACAACCGCTATTTCCTTTTCTTTTCCAAGTTCCTGTTCAAGTCTTTTATATATTTTTTCCCATTCCGGGTCAAGAAATTTTTCGTGGCGTTTATCAGTCACATATACAATGGAGGTCAGTACTTTTCTTTTTTTGGAATATTGCAATCCGCTGACATCAACTTGATTATGTTCGTAAAGCAATTCAAGTTCTTTTGCATTTACAATATCATATTTGATAATAGCGGCTTTGTCTCTGCCGATATTTGATGATGCATAGATATATTTATTATCGAATGTAAAAAAAAGTGGAGCAAGTGTTTCCTTAAAATTTGTTGTAAGAACAACTTTGAAATTGTCTTTTTCAGTTTCTCTGTATAACAGGCTTGTATTGACTCCGTCTGTTGAGCCTGCGGCTCTTAGTTTACCGTCATTGTCTGTAATCCAGTTTGTTATATTACCAGGATTTTCTGCAATCATAGACATCTCGCCTGAATTAATATTGAGCCTGTATACATCGAACACCTGAGGATTTCTTTTGTTCATTCCGATAAGAAGTTCATTGTCATTGTCTTCAAGGTCATCGACAATTTCAACCCTGACACCTTCGAATGGTGTAAGCTCTTTGAAATTTTTTCCATTTATATCAACTGAATATAACCTGTAGTTTTCATCTCCTTTTGTATCCTGTAAATATAATATCCAGTTATTACCTTTCCAGAAATATATTCTTATATCTCTTTCTTTTGCTTCTGTAATTCTTGTAACCTTGCCTGTTTCTATATCCTCGATGTGAACATTAAGTCTTGTTTCATAAGGAGCAAGATAAGAAAAATATTTTCCATCCGGAGAAATTTTATATCCGGCTTTTTCAGGATTTTTGAAAAAATCCCGCAGCGGAATTTGCTTAACCTGTGCAGTCATAAAGTTTGTAATAATAATTATTCCAAATAATAAAATGAATGATTTAAATAATCTTATGTTTTCCATACAATTTAATTTGATTAAAAAAAATTTATATTTTACAAATTAAAAATAATAATTATTAAAAAAAATAATTTATTAAATCTTATTAACTTAACAATTATTTATTTAATATAGTTTATATAAAAATTTTTATTAAGTATCATTATGAGACATTTATCATAAATAACATTATAATTTTCAACAATAAAACGAAGAAAAAACCAGCCATAAAATAACAAAAAAGTATAATTATGAGACAATTAGTCTCAAAATATAACTTTGTCAATCCCTTTTTAAAAAGTTAAATCATTAAAATACAGATAAATAGTATTTGGCATATTTTTTGAATATTTGATTTCAGCAAATTGAGAAAGGAAAAATGAGAACAAAGCTGAAATACATCTTTATATTAGTCTCACTATTAAACCCGCTTTTTATATATTCACAGACACAATCCATTCAACAGAAATTATTATTAATTAATAGTACAGGGATTAATGGAGGTGCTTTTACAGTTGACTATCAGATAAAAGGAACAAATCTCACTTCAGCTAATACACTTGCAAGTTTAAATGCAGATATAATTTATGATTCTACTGCTATTAGATTTATTGAAGGTACAGATTGGCATCCTTATATAATGGATACAAACGGATATGCAACCAGTATTCAGAGCAATGCGGTTGAGGATAATACAAATCGTTCAGTCAGAATTGTTATCACTGCACCGGAAGTAAACAATCAGAGCCCGCCAACGGGAAGTCCCGGAGGTTATGATTTGAATTCACAGTATGAATCGGTTGTAAGAATGAATTTCATTATTCTCGATAATACAAGAACTATATCTCTGATAGTAAAAACAATTACAAATCAAATCGGCTTATTTATAAATCACAGCAATAATCCAAATACTTTTGAAATAACTTCCATTTCACTTTCACCTCCGGAAAATATAGTAGACCAATTATTGCCGGTTCTTCTGGCTTCTTTTAACTCTTCAGTAAACGGAAGAGATGTGAAGCTTGCTTGGAAAACAACCTCCGAAAATGGAAATAACGGCTTTGATATTGAAAGATATTCAGAATCAAAATGGAATAAAGTCGGGTTTGTAAAAGGTGCAGGAAATAAAAATACACCAACCGATTATTCTTATACAGACGCAAAACTGAATTCCGGGAAGTATAAATACAGATTGAAACAAATAGATTTTAACGGGCATTATGAATATTTCAACCTTCAGAGTGATGTTACGGTTGGAGTTCCTGTGAAATATGATATTTCTCAGAACTATCCTAACCCGTTTAATCCAAGCACAAAAATAGATTTTAGTATTCCTTATCAAAGTAATGTAAGTATTAAACTTTTTGATGTTGCAGGCAGGGAAGTGAAGACGGTTGTGAATCAATCGATGACTTCCGGATATTATACGGTTCAAATGAATGCAAATGATTTATCAAGCGGTGCATATTTCTATAGATTATTTGCGGAAGGCACCGAAGGTCAATATGTAATGACCAGAAAAATGATGGTAGTAAAATAAAAATGTTAAGTTCTTTTTAAGAAAATGGCTATAGGATTTTAAACCCTAAGAGACCCCTAATACACCCTTCTAACTCCTTCTTCAGGGCTGTCGGATGAGAATGTTAATAAAGGGTAATTTATTAACAAAAAACTTTTCCGGCAGCCCTGCCTCTTTTTATTTTAAATTTTAAATGTCAAATTTTAAATTTAAAAACAGTTTTTGATATATTTTTGAGAAATATATTAATTGTTATAAATATTTTTTCATTAATCATTATTCATTAATCATTGTTCATTGGGTTTGCAAGTTTATCCGCTGCTTCATTCCATTTTGCCCCCGTATGACTTTTGATTTTTTTCCAGATGATTTTCGTTTTGAATTTGCTCATTTCATCACGGTAATTTTGAGTTATATTTTTCTTCGCTTTCCATTCACCGGTTGACCATTTTTTTATACCTGAATAATCATAATAAATTACAGCTTCTTTTATATTATTTTCATCACACCACCTAATTGCTTCTAGTGCCGCCTTAAGTTCTCCTGCAATCTGCCTTGTACCTTCAGCAATTTTTTTATCAATCACTCCTGAAATTTTTTTGATAACCTTACCATTCTTTCTAATGATACAGGCATATCCCGTTTTTTCTTCCCTGTATGAACCGTCAACATCAATTTCTATTCCCTTGTTTTTATAGATTTCTTCCTGCTTTTTTGAATTATCATCAAAAATATTATTCAGGTTTTCCTTTACTTCTTCGTTTCCTTTGACAATCAGAGTGAACCTGTTCTTTTTCGGACTGTAATAAATAATCGCCTCTTCAAAGTTTTTCTCATCGGGTAAATCGACTTTAATACTATATTCCCGAATGGAATCGTCTATTATTTCCCCGTTTATTTTTACCTTTTTTAATTTCTTTAAAAAGTCGTTAGCTTTATTTATTAATAAATTTGAATACTTATATTTTAACGACATTTATTATAGATTTATTTGTGCTATTTAATATAATTATTAGTTTTTATAATTTCACTAAACTAAATTAAATTTGAAAGGAATCTTATAATGTCAGATATTACTCCGGAACAGGAAGAATATAAACAAATTTCTAAAACAGAAAAAAATGATATAAAAAAAACAAAACCAAAAAGAATTCAAAAAGATTTAATCGGCGTGGATGTATTTCTTGACTGGTCATTCGGGACCGCGGAAGATTTGGGTTCTCTTATTTCGAGCATAGAAACTGATAAGTTTGAATTTCTTATGATTTCAGTAAGCGGGGTGAAAGTCTGGCCCTGTGAGATACCGGATACAACTTTGGATAATAATTGGTGCTGCAGATTCTTCGCAAAAAGAAAAGGCGAGATTATTAAACATTCGCATATTATTGAACTGCTTAATAAAATAAATGATTCGGGATTTGATTTTGTAAAAATCGAAAATTTGTATAATATTGACGGAGTCCCGGGATATACTCTGATGCAGGAGCAATAATATTTTTTATTTGTTCAATCTCTCTTAGTTGAAATGGAAGGAATAATTTTATTTCATAAAAAACTGAATTAAACTTTTCTAATTCAATATCAGTTATTATTTATAAAAAAATGAATAATAAAAGATATTTTTCAAATTTAAAAAAAACAAAAGTCGAAAATGAACTTTCGTACCTGAACGGAAAACTGAAAAAGATTCTTCAGAAATCAACCTCAATGAATAAATCATTAAAAAATATTTTAAAAGCAGGATGGAAAATTGAAGATAATTCATTAGTCAAAATTTTTAGAACAAAAAGTTTTCCGGAAACATTGGGATTGGTAATGTCAATCGGTGCACTCTGCCAGCAATTCGACCATCACCCTGATTACCTTACAATGAAATATGCAGAAGTGAAAGTTTCATTCTCAACTCATTCAGAGGGAGGAAAGATTACTGAGAAAGATATCATTATTGCCAAGGAAATAGATAAAATATTTACCAAATCCTGATGAAAATTTTTCAAATTATCAATTAGAGGCTTCTTAATAACGATGATTTTATTAAAACGACAAACAAAAAACTGTGTATTTCTTCTGGATTCCAGCTTTCGCTGGAATGGAAAGTTCTGGTTTTATTGTTTTTCAGATGTTTCTAATTATTAATTATTAATTGTTATAAGAATCCCAGTTCCAGTTTTGCCACTTCTGACATTTTGTCGGGAGTCCATGGAGGGTCAAATGTGATTTCAACTCTTGCATCATTTATTTTTGGATGAACTCTTAAACTATCCTGTACCTCTCTTGGCAATATTCCTGCAACCGGACAGGCAGGGGAGGTCAGAGTCATTATTACAAGTACATCACCGTTTGTTGCAATTTTAATATCGTATATAAGTCCGAGGTCATAAATATTAACAGGAATTTCCGGGTCGTAGCAGGTTTTTAAAACCTTTATCGCCTCCTCTTTTATTTCTTCTGTATTCACTTTTTTATTTTCACTCATTCCTGTTAATTCATTTAGTATAACGATTTCTTTGCTTCAGTTTTAATAGTGTTAATCATTGAAAATAATCCATTGGCTCTTGTTGGTGAGAGATGTTCCTTAAGACCGATTTTTTCTATAAATTCTATATTGGAATTAATAATATCTTCGGCTTTTTGATTAGAAAATACTCTGATTAATAAAGAAATTAATCCTTTAGTTATTATTGCATCACTGTCAGCTGTGAAAAATATTTTTCCATCTTTGATTTCAGAGTTCAGCCACACCTGTGAAACGCATCCGTTCACTTTATGATTTTCATTTTTATATTCATTTGAAATTAAAGGTAACTTTTTCCCGAGTTCAATAATATATTCATACTTTTCTGTCCAATCGGAAAAAAGTTCGAATTCCGATATAATTTCTTCCTGTATTTTTTCTATACTTTCCATAACTACCTTAACATTTTTATTGATTGAATAATGCCTTTTTCAAGTATGTCGATTTCTTCTTTTATATTATAAAAACAAAATGAAGCGCGCACTGTCCCTGGAATTCCGTACCAGTCCATCAAAGGTTGGTTGCAGTGATGTCCTGTCCGGACTGCAATACCGAGCTTATCAAGTATCATTCCTGTATCCGTCGGATGAATCCCGTCAAGATTAAATGAAATAAGGCTTGCTTTATTTTGTGCATTTCCGAAAATTTTCAAACCATTAATTCTTTGTAATTTTTCAGTTGCATATTCAAGCAGTTCATTTTCATATTCTATAATATTTTCACGTTCAAATGAATTAATATAATCGATTGCCGCACCAAGTCCTATTGCTCCAGAAATATCCGGAGTTCCCGCCTCGAATTTGTAAGGTAAATCATTATAAATAGTTTTTTCAAATGTGACATTTTTAATCATTTCACCGCCGCCCTGAAACGGAGGCATTGCTTCGAGTAATTCTTTTTTACCATATAAGACACCTATTCCGGTCGGACCGAAAACCTTGTGCCCTGAAAATGCAAGAAAATCACAATTTAGTTTTTGAACATCAATTTTCAAATGAGGTGCTGCCTGTGCCGCATCAATTACAACTTTTATATTTCGCTTGTGTGCTTCATTTATAATTTCTTCAACGGGATTTATTGTTCCGAGACTATTTGAAATATATGCAACTGAAACAATTTTTACTTTTTCGTTCAGTAATTTAATATATTCATCGAAAATTATTTCACCTTTTGCAGTAATGGGTATTATTTTTAATTTTGCCTTTTTCTTTTCGCATAATATCTGCCAGGGTACTATATTGGAATGATGCTCCATTGTCGATATAAGTATTTCATCACCTTCATTCAGAAAAGTATCTCCATAAGAATATGTTAAAAGATTTATACTTTCAGTAGTCCCGCGTGTGAATACAATTTCTTCCCTAAATCCTGCATTAATAAAATCTTTAACTTTTAAACGTGAGTTCTCGAATTCTGCTGATGCTTTATTGCTTAAATAATGAATTCCCCTGTGGACATTGCTGTTGTATTCTTCGTAATATTGAACAAGTGTATTAATTACTGATTCAGGTTTTTGTGTAGTTGCCGCATTATCAAAATATACGAGAGGTTTATCGTTGACCTTTGAATTTAGTGTAGAAAAATTTTTTCTTATTTTCTCAACATCAAATAATATTTTATCGGGAGAAATATTTTTCATTTATGATATTTCCCTTAATTTTTCTTCAAGTGAATTTTGTAAAAATAATTTTAAACTGTCATCTTTTATCTGCTCAATGATTTCTGAAGCAAATCCGGTAAGTAAAATCGACTTTGCTTCTTTTTCGCTTATACCGCGTGACCTTATGTAAAATAATTCTTCTTCATTAATCTGCCCTGTTGCGGCTCCGTGACTGCATTTTACATTATCGGCAAAAATTTCAAGCTGTGGTTTGGAATATATGATTGCTGTATCCGACAGTAAAATGTTTTTATTGGATTGATATGCATTTGTTTTCTGAGCGTCTTTCCTTACAAGAACTTTTCCGTTGAATACTCCCGTGGATTTATCCGCAATGATTCCCTTGTATAACTCGTTGCTGTTTGCATTTGGAGAAAAATGGTCTACGAATGAATGGTTATCAACCAGCCGGTCATCGTTACAGATGTACAATCCGTATAAATGACATTCACTGCCTTCACCTTTTAATATCGAATTCAGATTGTTCCGTATGAAAGCCCCTCCCCAGCTTATTGTAACTGAATTGAAAACACTGTTTCCATCCTGTTCTACTGAGGTCAAACTTATTTCACTTCCGGTATTTTTATCAGTCTGAATTTTAAATAAATTTATTTTAGAATCTTCACCTGCATACATTTCATTCACTTCATTAATAAAACCTTTATTCCTGCCATTAAAAACTGTCTGCATTATTATTGTGGAAGAACTTTTTTTCCCTGTAATAATAATATTTCTTGTGTTTACGTATGTATTCGCTATGGAAGAATCGATAATGTTCAGTATATATAAATGCTTTGTCAATTCGTAATTATCGGGAATACTGATAAGGATTCCGTCATTAGTTAATGCAGTGTTAACAGTCGTAAAAATATTATTCTTTAAATCAGTATTTAAGCCAAAATGTTTTGAGATTAATTCTTTTTTATCGTCGTAGTTTGTTTTCAGACTGTCAATCAGGACACCGTTTGTTTTGCCATTTGAAATTTTGGAATAATCATTTCGGAATATACCATTAATAAATACTGCAATATCCGCATTCATTCCCGGAATAATAAATTTATCGATGTCTTTGGCATTTATTCCTGTCCCGGAGAAAAAATTATAATCTGCAGTGATAAGCGGTTTTATGTTTGTATATTTCCACTCTTCATTTTTTTTATCCGGGAAATCAATAAGTTCCAGTTCGGTAACTGCCTTTTGCCTGATACTTTCAATTATTCCGGATTTTGATTTTACTTCGCTATTTAAAGTACCGGAATATTTTTTAATTGTATTTTTATCCAATTTTTAAACCTTTATTCCTTCATTATTTTTTATCCAGTCATATCCTTTTTCTTCGAGTTCAAGTGCCAGTTTCCTGTCTCCGGATTTTATAATTCTTCCTTCGTTTAATACATGAACAAAATCAGGAATAATGTAATTAAGAAGTCTCTGATAGTGTGTAATTACAATAAAAGAATTTTCTTTTGATTTAAGTTTATTCACACCATCTGCAACTATTTTCAATGCGTCAATATCAAGTCCTGAATCCGTTTCGTCAAGAATTGATAACAACGGATTAAGCATTGCAAGCTGAAAAATTTCATTTCTTTTTTTCTCTCCGCCGGAAAAACCTACGTTGACATATCTGCTTGTCATTTCTTTGTCGAGTTCAACGAGTGCGGCTTTCTCTTTCAGCATTTTAAGAAATTCTACGGAACTCAACGGTTCGAGTCCTTTATATTTTCTTATTTCATTTATTGCGGTCTTCATAAAATTTGTATTCGATACTCCGGGAATTTCAACCGGATATTGAAACGCAAGAAAAATCCCTTCCCTTGCCCTGTCTTCGGGTGAAAATTCGAACAGATTTTTTCCGTTATATGTTATTTCACCTTCATAAACTTCAAATGTATCTCTGCCTGCAAGTACCGATGAAAGTGTACTTTTCCCTGAACCATTCGGTCCCATTATTGCGTGAACCTCACCGACTTTAACATCAAGGTTTATTCCTTTCAGAATTTCCTTTCCTTCAATACCCGCTCTTAAATTTTTTATCTTTAACATTTTTATTAATATAATTTTTTATCTGTGTGTTTCAATGTTTATCTGTGGTTAATTTAATAATCGATCCTGAAACAAGTTCAGGATGACAATATGTATTTATTTATAATTAATTCTATATATGTTTATCAATGTCAATCTGTAGTTAATCTTAAAATTATCAATTGTCAATTCTCAATTATCAATTGTTATCCAACGCTTCCTTCCAGACTAATCGCCAGAAGTTTCTGTGCTTCCACTGCAAACTCCATCGGCAGTTGATTCAAAACTTCCTTTGCATAACCGTTGACAATAAGTGCAACCGCATCTTCTTCAGATATTCCGCGCTGATTGCAGTAAAATAAAATATCCTCTTCTATTTTCGATGTTGTAGCTTCGTGCTCGACAACTGCAGATTTATTCCCGATTTCAAAATAAGGAAAGGTATGTGCTCCGCATTTATCTCCCATCAGCAGCGAATCGCATTGGGAAAAATTTCTTACATTCTTTGCATTCTTTGCAACACGTACAAGTCCCCTGTAACTGTTATTGCTATATCCTGCTGAAATTCCCTTCGATACAATTCTGCTTTTTGTGTTATTCCCGATGTGGAGCATTTTTGTTCCTGTATCCGCCTGCTGATAATTATTTGTAAGTGCAACCGAATAAAATTCTCCGACTGAATTATCACCTTTTAAAATACAACTCGGATATTTCCATGTGATTGCTGAACCGGTTTCCACCTGTGTCCAGGAAATTTTTGAATTTTCTCCCTCACATATTCCCCGTTTAGTTACAAAATTATATACTCCGCCTTTTCCTTCTTTATCTCCCGGATACCAGTTTTGCACAGTTGAATATTTGATTTCGGCATTTTTATGTGCAATCAATTCTACAATTGCTGCGTGAAGTTGATTTTCATCTCTCATTGGTGCAGTGCATCCTTCGAGATAACTCACATAACTTCCTTCATCTGCAATAATAAGTGTTCTTTCAAACTGTCCTGTATTCGCCGCATTGATTCGGAAATAAGTCGAAAGTTCCATCGGACATCTGATACCTTTTGGAATATATACAAATGAACCGTCGCTGAATACAGCAGAATTTAATGTTGCATAAAAATTATCCGTATAAGGAACAACACTGCCAAGATATTTTTTTACAAGTTCAGGATGTTCCGAAATTGCTTCACTAATTGAACAAAAAATTATACCGAGTTCTTTAAGTTTTTCTTTATAAGTAGTTACAACCGAAACACTGTCAAGCACTGCATCAACTGCAACACCTGCAAGAAATTTCTGTTCTTCGAGAGGAATGCCAAGCCTGTCGTATGTCTGCTTAATTTCCGGGTCAAGGTCATCAATGCTTTTCAGTTGTTTAGCTTTTTTTGGTGCCGCATAATATATTATGTCCTGAAAATTAATTTCCGGGTATTTTACATTTGCCCAGTCGGGGTCTTTGGATTTCAACCAGTGCCTGTATGCTTTAAGTCTGAACTCAAGCATAAAATCCGGTTCTTTCTTTTTTGTAGAAATAAATTTTATTGTATCTTCATTCAGACCTTTTGGAATAGTATCAAGTTCGAATTCAGAAGTAAAACCGAATTCATATTCACTGCCAATTTTCTCAAGAATTACATCGTCATTTGCCATTTCTGTGAAAAATTTATATATAAAATTACAATTTACAATTATCTAAATAAACTCTAAAAATTAACACATTTATAAATAATCCTTTATTTTTTATTAAATCAATTATTAAATACAACATTCACACAATAAAACACATTTAAATATAAGTAAGTTCAATAATTTCTGTTAGTAATCAGGGAATATTTTAAATTGCAGCCCGTGCGAAATCTGTCATTGCGAGGAGCAAAGCGACTTGGCAATCCCATTGAGTTGTGCCATTGCGAACGAAGTGTGGCAATCCTATTGAGTTGTGTCATTGCGAGGAGCAAAGCGACGTGGCAATCCCATTGAGTTGTATCATTGCGAACGAAGTGTGGCAATCCCATTGAGTTGTGTCATTGCGAACGAAGTGTGGCAATCCCATCTAATGTAAACAGAAACTTTATGCCCACGCAAAATACAAAAGCATCATTTAATGTTACTTTTTTTATTTATTAAATTTCATAACTTTATGTAATTAAGTAAATATCCAATAAAATTTTGTTTCTGATATGATTGATAAATCTTTAATTATTTTTGATAAATATTTAAAATCAGTTTCAGAAAAATATTCTCATAAAGAGACTTCAGAAGTCGGGTATCGAACGGAACTTGAACTATTATTGAAAGAAATATTCGATAAAATAAATGTAAAGCGTGTCGATAATGACCCAAGAGCAAAAGAAGGCAATCGTCCCGATTTTATAATTTATAATCACAGTATTCCAATTTTATATATCGAAACAAAAGATATCGGAATTGACCTGAATAAAGAAGAGAAATCCGAGCAAATGGCAAGGTATTTTGGATATGCTAATTTAGTTCTTACAGATTATCTTGAATTCAGATTTTACCGCAACGGTCTGCCTTATGGAATTCCTATTAAGCTCGGACAGCAACATAAAGAATCGAGAAAAATCGAATTTTATCCCGACAATTATCAGAATTTATCAAAATCATTAATCGATTTTGCAAGAACATTTAAAGAACCAATTCAATCGGGAAAACATTTATCTCAGATTATGGGTGGGAAAGCACAAAGAATCAGAGATAATGTAAAATATTTTTTATCGGTAGATTCAGATAAAAATATTCAAATAAAAAAAGTTTATGATGTAATTAAAAAACAACTTGTTCATGATTTAACATCTGAGTCTTTTGCCGATATGTACGCTCAAACGCTTGTTTACGGTTTATTTGTAGCGAGATATCACGATGATTCAAAAGAAGCTTTTTCACGACAGAAAGCAAGAGACCTTATTCCGCCTTCGAATCCTCTTTTAAGACATTTTTTCGACCATATTGCAGGGACAAGTTTTGATGAAAGATTAAAATATATAGTAAATGAATTATGTGAAGTGTTCGACCATTCCAATGTACAGGTTTTAATGCAGGATTATTTTGGAGATGATTTGTGGGGTGAAAAAAACATTGTCCCCGACCCGGTGATTCATTTTTACGAGGATTTCCTAAAAGAATATGACCCTGAATTAAGAAAAAAGCTCGGTGCATTCTATACTCCTCTACCTGTTGTAAGATTTATTGTACGTTCTGTAGATAAAATTCTTGAAAAAGATTTCGGGCTTGCTTCGGGACTTGCGGATACTTCCAAAACAGAAAACGGAACTCATAGGGTACAGATACTTGACCCTGCAACGGGAACAGGGACTTTTATTAGTGCAACGATTAGGGAAATATATAAACGATTATTAGATAATGGACAAAAGGGACGCTGGACTTCTTATGTTCACAACGATTTGCTTCCCCGCATTCACGGATTTGAAATAATGATGGCTCCATATACAATTGCACATTTGAAACTGAGTATGGCATTTAAGGAAACCGGATTTAAATATTTCAACCGAAGGCTCGGAATTTATCTGACAAATTCGCTTGAAGAAAGCGAGGAAAAAGAAGATTTATTCAGCAGTATAGGTTTTGCTGAAAGCATTGCGGAAGAATCAAAAGAAGCCGCAATTATTAAAAATGAAACACCGATTATGGTTGTCCTTGGTAATCCGCCCTATAGTATAAGTTCATCCAATAAAGGTGAGTGGATTAACAAACTTGTTAAGGATTATAAAAGAAATATAATTGAACGGAATGTCCAGCCGCTTTCGGATGATTATATAAAGTTCATTCGTTTTGCTGAATATTTTATTGAGAAAAATCAAAGTGGTATTGTAGCGATGATAACAAATAATTCTTTTATAGATGGAATTACACATCGTCAAATGAGAAAACACTTACTCGATACTTTTGATGATATTTATATTTTTGATTTACATGGCAATTCAAAAAAGAAAGAAAAAGCACCTGACGGAAGCAAAGATGAAAATGTATTCGACATAATGCAGGGAGTTTCAATAAGTATATTCATAAAGAATGAAAAAGAGAAAATAGGATTAGGCAATGTTTATCACACAGAACTTTACGGATTAAGAGAAAATAAATTCAAATTTCTTAATGAAAATGATATTCATAATATAAAATGGAATAAACTAGAATATACCGAACCGTATTATTTCTTTATATCAAAAGATTTTCGAGCCAGAAAAGAATATGAAGAATTTTTTCCAGTAAATAATTTTTTCAATAAAAAAAGTAGTGGAATAAAAACTCATCGTGATCATTTTATAATCGATTTTGAAGATTCAAATATTAAAAGTAGATTGGATAATTTTGCTGATTTTAATATCAGTAATAATTATTTATCAACTAAGTATAAAATAAAAGATACTAGAGACTGGAAATTAAATTTAGTGAGAGAAAAATTTCAAAAGAATCCAATAGAAGATTTATATTATAATTATTTAATGAAACCTTTTGATTTAAGGAGAATTTATTATTCCAATATATTAATTGAGCTAGCTCGAATGGATACAGTAGGTCACATGATAAAAGGTAATAATTTAGCATTAGTTATAATGAGAAGTTTGGTGGACACTAAAATATTTAATACAGTGATGATAGGAAAATATTTAGTGGATATTAATTTTTATGGCTTTCAAACTTACGTTTTTCCACTTTATTTATATTCCGAAGATGGAACAAAAATTCCAAATCTCAAAAAAGAAATTGTAAATGAATTAGAAAAAATTACAGGAAATGTAACACCCGAAGAAATTCTTGATTATATTTATGCTGTTCTTCATTCACCGACATATCGAGAAAAATACAAGGAATTTTTAAAAATAGATTTCCCGAGAATTCCATATCCAAAAGATAAGAAAATATTTAAGAAACTTGTAAAGTTTGGAACGGAATTGCGTTTACTTCATTTACTCGAATCTCCAAAACTGAATAAATTTATAACAACGTATCCTAAAGAGGGGACTGACATAGTTGAAAAAGTAAAATACGCTTATACAAATGTAATTATTAATGAAGAACAGTTTTTTGGAAATGTTCCTGAGGTTGCATGGAATTTTTACATCGGCGGCTACCAGCCCGCACAAAAATGGCTCAAAGACCGCAAAGGAAGGACACTCACAAACGAAGACATCGAACACTATCAGAAAATTATCGTTGCTCTGACTGAAACTGATAGGATAATGAGAGAAATAGAGAAAATAAAAATATTATAATGATGACAGAAATAATTTTAAACATTTTTTATATTGTTTCAATTGTTGGTATATTTTTTTTAGCATTCTATTCTATTACAGTTTATAGAGATTTTAAATTTAAAACCACTCCACGTGTTAATGTATATTTCGAAAATCCCAAATTATTAAATGAATATGATATTTATCATATAGATTTAGTGATTAAAAATGAAGGAGAAGTATCAGTAGAAAAAATAATATTAAAATTTGACAAAGAAGATATTTTTTTTGATAAAGAATATTCCGATTTGATATTCCGAAATAAATTATTTACTGAAGGGGTAAACTTAAGTCCTCATTCTGAATTTAGATTGCAAAATGTAATTCATACAAAAGAATTTAAAATTCACGGTTTAGGAAAGCCTTATTCAGGATATGGTCATTACAGAAATATGAATGATGCTATTATGGCAAAATTAATATATAATTGCAGTAAAAAGAAATATGATAAAAATATTGAGTTAACTCTATATCATTTGTTTTATCAAAATACGGGAAAAACATTTTTAGAAAAAATTAATTCCCTTGAAAAATCATTAGATAATATATCGAAAAATATAAATAATTTAAAAATTTAATTCTCTATTCTCATAAGTGTCAGAACCCAACTATGAACGACTAATACAAAGTTATTTGAATAAGAACCTGAACATGTATTTTATTTTCAATTTTCATATTTGTTCTTATTTGCTATTCTTCCAATCTCCCAGAAATACATATCAATAAGTTTCATCGGTGGATAATAAAAATCAGTATTTTTGATTTTAATTTTTATTTTATAAAATGTTTTTCGGTTCCTAAAATAAAAATCCATAATATTTTTAAATGAACTCTCTCCAAATATTCCAATAAATCCCTTTTTCCTTAACCCCGCAATTACATTATCATCATATGCAGGACAACAACATATTGTTCCTAATAAAATTTTTGTAATTAAAGTTTTAGTTGGATTTGCATTTTTGGGTTTCCTAAATTTTGGTTTAATGTATTTAACGCGGTTATAATATTTTTCTATTTTACAATAAAGTTTTTTTAAGGAGTCATAATAATCACTTATAAAATTTTCTTTTTCTTTTTCGTTATTAAAATATTTTTCAATTAATATATCTAATTTTAAAGAATTTTCCCAAAGCGAGCTATTAAATAACTTGTTTATTATAGGTTTATGAATTTTATAATCTTTCCATAATAAAAATGATGAACCCCTATACATTCCCCAGCTTGCCAAATAAAATCCCAGTTTTAATGCAAGTAAATCTTTTTCTTCATCACTAATTGAATTTTTATTTTTTTTAAATCTGATGTATGCATCTTGAAAATCTATAAAGCAGTACTCCCATGATTTATATCTATGAGTTTTGTCTTTTACTAATTTATTATGGAAATTTAAAATTGTCTTTTTAATATTTGCCATTATTATAAATATTTAAATTGTTCTTTATGGATTCCAGCGTTCGCTGGAATGGAAAACCTTTGATTTCAATTCTTAAAATCATCAAAAATAATCAAAAAAATGACATGTTTAATTATCTCTTTTTACGCAGACTAAAGTCCGCGGCTACATTTTTTAACGCAGACTAAAGTTCCCGACAAGTCGGGACAGGCTTTCTGTTACATTGTCCATTCTTTTCCGTCTTGCGTCTCGCGTTTGACGTCTGACGTTGGTTATTGATTCACAAACTTCGATAGGTTGATGCATTTACTAAGTAACGTGAGATATGGAATTCCCATCGTTTGTGTACTTTGAACAACTGTTCCCATAATCAGATTGTTTGATGTTGTTCCCTGTGTTTTTTTGTAATTAACAACCCATAAATCGTTAGGGAAACCCGTCAGTTGTGTAATGTAAAATGGCAGATTTAGTGTGCCGAGTGCAGGAATTAAAAACATATTTACTGTTTTTGAGTATCCTGTCGTGTCGTTTGAGAAAAAGTAATTCCCGTTCAATGTGCTTGAACTTGGTATAAACGATGAATTGAATTTAATAACAGGATTTGTTGAGTTTGCATAATCGAGAGAAACATCGCTGTCCACAAGAAGTGAACTTGATGTTGAAATTGTAAAGCTTGAATTGTTTATTAATGAAATTGCACCTGAAATAATGTTTCTTGCAGATGTATCAGGTATTAATGTCAACAATGTATTCAGATTAAAATATTTTGTGAGTTCCCAGCAGTCTTTTGCACCGGGAGTAGGGTTTGGAGTATAAACCCTTAATGTGTCAGTCCCCGGTTTTTTGAACACATAAATCCACGCACCAATTGAATTCGGGTCGGATACCCCTGTAACTAATGAAATATCAGTCTTACCTTTGTCTGCACCGCTGTATATAACATTTTGACCAAGTACCAGAACAAGCTTAACACTTGGACCGTATGTTCTTGATGCCTGTGCCATTGCAGAATCAAGCCGGTTTTTTGCCGTCACTTTATTATCAAATATCTGAATTATGGTTGTGACCGGGTCGCTTTGACAGGAGTAGAATATGGTCACAGATGTTATAAATAGAACAATCAAAAAGGATAATTTTTTCATTTTTATTATTTTAATATTTTAATTAAAAGTTTTTTTTATTTTGAGTTTGATTTATGAGATACTAATGTCAGGGATTGCCGCGTCGCTTCGCTCCTCGCAATGACATATTGTGTATTTGTTGAATTTTTGAGTCGTCGCTTCGCTCCTCGTATTGACATAGTCTTGTATTTTTTGATTTTTTTTCTTTAATAACTTTACAAACTTTATGTACTTTATAAACTATTTTTAATCAGTGTAATCCGTTAAATCCCATAAATCCAAGTTCAGACAATCAGTATAATCAGTTTAATCATAGTTCAGATTATTTCTTACTCGCATATTTTGACAGATTAATACACTTACTCGTTAAACTTATCGATGGTATCCCAATTAACTGAGTTACCTGAACAACCGTTCCGAGTATTAAGTTTTGAACGATTGTGCCTGATGTTTTTTTGAAATTTACTATCCATAAATCTGACGGAAATCCTGTCATACCCTGAATGTAATCGGTAAGTTTTAATGTTCCGATTGCAGGTATTAAAAACATATTTGCGGTTTGAATATATCCCGCAGTATCGTTTGTAAAAAAGTAATTTCCGTTAATAGAACTGGGACCCGGGACAAAGGATGTGTCAAATCTTATAATAGGATTTGATGATATTGCAAAATCCAGTGCCAAATCGCTGTCCATTATATTTGTCGTGTCTGTTGTAATCCGGAAATCAGGATTATTCACTAATGCAATCGTTCCTGAAATAATATTTCTTGCAGACGTATCGGGGATTAGAGTTAATAATGTATTAAAATCAAAATTTACTCTGAGTTCCCAGCAGTCTTTTGCAGTCTGTAAAGGATTAGGAGTATATGCTATCGGAGAGGACATTCCGGGTTTTAGAAAAATGTAGATCCAGGCAATCATATTATTTGGGTCTGAATTTATTGTTGTTGAAGTAATATCCGTTTTACCTCTGTCAGGACCGCTGATTATTACTCCCTGCCCAAGTATTAAGACTAATTTAACATCATCTCCATATCCATTTTTCGCCTGCCTGATAGCTGAGTTCAACCTGTTTTTTGCAGAAACTCTTGTTTCTATAACAGGAGGGTCAACTGGTACGAATTTGTCATTACACGATGTAATTGCAATTGTAATTGTAAAGACTAAGAAGCTGAAAAGAAATTGTCTTTTCATAATTTTTTTTTATTTGCTAATATATTTAAAATTTTATTCATATATTATTCAAAAGTAATCATATATTTAATTCTACTTGATATGATAAAGTTCCAAATCATATTTATGCTATTGTTTTCTGCTCAAATTTCTGTGTTTTCACAGAATCTGAAACTCTTTCCTCCGGAAAAAGGTATGTATTTCGGAGCTTTCCCGGATATGGGGGACTCAGAGGACAGTGTAACTGCCGATAGAATTAATAATTTTAAATCGCTTGTTTCAAATCCTCCCGTGTGGATATATTTTTCGAATAATTGGTTTAAAGGAATAAAATTTCCTATGGAATCAGTAAAGATAATTTCAGAACTCGGATATATTCCATACATCAGAATGATGCCCCGTTCCGATTTTACCTGCTGCCGAAGTGACCCTGTTTACAAACTTAAAAAATTTCTTAAAGGTGATTTTGATTCCGATTTGAAAAAGTGGGCTGTTGATGCAAAAAATTTTGGGAAACCCCTTATAGTTGAATTCGGTACTGAAGTGAATGGCGACTGGTTTCCGTGGAGTGCAATTTATAATCAAAATCCAAAACCCGTTGACGGCAGTATTTTGTTTGCTGATGTGTACCGTCATATTATCAATATTTGTAAAACTGAAGGTGCAAATAATATTACCTGGGTTTTTCATGTTAATTATGATTCATCGCCACAAAAAAAATGGAATAAGATGAAAAATTATTATCCGGGTGATGAATATATTGACTGGATTGGCGTTAGTATTTACGGGGCACAAAAACCCGGGGACAGCTGGGTATCATTTTCTAAAATATTAAGTCAATGCTACAGTGAACTTTGCGGAATTTCCGATACTAAACCAATCGGAGTTATGGAATTCGGAGCAATTGAGGATTACAATGGATTGAAAGTCGAATGGCTGGATAATGCATTCTTGTGTCTTACCTTAGGGAAATATCCAAGAATAAAAGCCATCAGTTACTGGCATTCAAGATGGACTAATGAAAACGGTTCAATTTCAAATATGCGGCTGGATTCTTCTCCAGAAGTTTTAAATGTCTTTAATGAACTAATTAATAATAATTTTTTTAAACCACAAATAATTTTTAAATAACTTTATATGAAAAAATCCCGAACATTTTATTCTATTTTATTTTTTGCGGTAATATTGCTTACTCACTTTAATTTTACAACAAGCAGTATTGTTTCTCAAAATAAATACGTTTACAAATCCATCGACGGCGACCCGTTGAAAGCACGGATTTACAAACTTGAAAACGGACTCACGGTTTATTTTTCCATTAATAAAAACGAGCCGAGAATTTATACACAGATTGCAGTAAAAGCCGGAGGAAAAACCGACCCCGGTGATGCAACCGGTCTTGCTCATTACCTTGAACATCTGATGTTTAAAGGCACAGGTAAATTCGGTACGCTGGATTTCAATACGGAAAAAATTTATCTCGATAAAATAACGCAATTGTATGAAACGTACCGTTCTACGGAAGATACAATTATGCGAAAAAATATTTATCACGTTATAGACAGTATTTCCTATGTCGCATCGGGATATGCAATACCGAATGAATACGATAAAATTACAAGTCTTCTTGGTGCAAAAGGTACAAATGCATATACTTCGGAAGAAAGCACTGTTTATATCAATGATATTCCGTCAAACCAGCTTGCAAAATGGATTGAAGTTGAATTTGAAAGATTCAGTAACCCTATACTGCGTTTGTTTCATACCGAACTTGAAGTGGTTTATGAAGAAAAAAATATCGGTCTCGATAATGACGATGAAAAAATATGGGATGCACTTATGACAGGATTATTTACAAAACATACTTACGGAACACAAACAGTAATAGGTACAATTGAACATCTGAAAAATCCTTCTATTCAGAAAGTATATGATTATTTTAATAAATATTATGTACCGAATAATATGGCAATAGTTATGGTAGGAGATTTTGATATGGATGAAACAATAAAAATGCTCGATAATACATTCGGCACTCTTCCAAAGAAAGAAGACCCTGTTTTTGTTCCGCCTGTCGAAGATGAAATTACATCTCCAATCTTTAAAGAGGTTTATGGACCTGAATCTGAATATTTATATATTGGATACAGGTTTAAAGGATATAATGACAGGGAAGCCGAGATTGTAACAATGCTTAGTAAAGTTCTCTTTAATGGAAAAGCGGGTTTGTTCGACATTAATCTGAATCAGAAACAAAAAGTGCTAAACTCGGGATGCTATTTTGTTGATTATAAGGATTACACAATTCTTCTTCTGTATGCAAAGCCAAGAGAAGGACAGACGCTTGATGAACTGAAGAATATTTTACTTGAACAGATTGATTTATTGAAAAAAGGTGAATTTCCCGATTGGCTTGTTTCAGCTACGATTAATAATATGAAGTTAAATCAATTAAGTTCGTACGAATCTAACAATTCAAGAGCATATTATCTGACAAATTCATTCATTCTTGACATCGATTGGGAAAGATACATAAACAGAATTAACAGGTTTGCAAGTGTTACCAAAGAAGATATTGTCAGCATTGCAAATAAAATGCTGAAAGATAATTATGTCTATGCATATAAACGAAAAGGAGATGATAAAGATGTTAAAAAAGTTGTTAAACCTCAAATTACCCCTGTTCAGGTGAATACAGATGTTCAATCTGATTTTGTTAAAAAAATTTCATCTGAAACAGTTAATCCGATTCAACCGGTATTCCTTGATTTTGAAAAGGACATTACACGGTCGAATTTGAAAAACAATGTACAGGTTTTTTACCGAGAAAATACAACAAATGATATTTTTGATTTGTACTATGTATTCGAAATGGGGCGGAATAATAACAAAAAACTTGAACTCGCCACAAGATATCTGATGTATCTTGGTACCTCTGAATTATCTTCCGAGCAAATAAAACAGGAATTCTATAAACTTGCCTGCAGTTATAGTGTAAATGCAGGAAATGAAAGAATATATATCACACTTCGCGGATTAAAAAATAATTTTATTCCCGCGTTGAAACTCCTTGAATCACTAATTTCCGATTGTAAACCTGATAAGGAAGCACTTGATAATTATATAAAAGATGTTTTGAAAACGATGGCGGATAACAAACTCGATAAAGGAATAATATTCGGCGGACTACAGGATTATGCAAAATACGGGAAATTTTCTCCTTTCACTAATATTCTTTCAGAGGCTGAAATGAAGAATATAAAGCCCGAAGAACTTGTGAATATTATAAAAGATTTATTTTCATATAAGCACGTTGTGCTGTATTATGGTTCTGATAAAATTGAAACTGTAGTATCCGGACTTAATCAGAATCATAAATTGATAACTGATTTAAAAGCATATCCTGAACCGGTAAAATATGATGAATTAAATTTAAATGAAAAGCAGGTATTTGTTGCTAATTATAAAGATATGGTTCAGGCAGACCTGATGTTAATTTCGAAAGGAAACAAATATAATAAAGATATTATACCAATTGTAAATTTATATAATGAATATTTCGGGTATGGAATGTCTTCGATAGTATTCCAGCAGCTTCGTGAAGCAAAAGCACTGGCTTACTCTACATATTCAAATTATGCAACCCCACCTTCAAATAATGAATCATTTTATAATTATTCTTATATCGGAACACAAAGCGATAAAATTCAGGAGGCGATTAGGGGATTTTTGGATTTGCTTGAAAATATGCCCGTGATAGAAATTAATCTCATTAATGCAAAGAATAATATTATGCAGAGAATCCAGACTTCGCGAATTATTAATGCAAATATTTTGTTCACTTTTTTGAATGCTCAGAGGTACGGCATTCAATACGATATTCGAAAAGATATATATGAAAAAGTGCAGAAATTCAGTATGCCGGATGTGGAACAATTTCAAAAGATGTTTGTTAAAAACCATAATCGAACACTCGTTGTGCTCGGGGATACGACAAAAATGAATATGAATGTTTTTAAGGAATATGGTAAAGTAAAAGTTTTGCCTCTTGAGGAAATTTTTGGATATTAAATTACATTAAAAAAAATATATATTATTATTAATTATTATAAAAACAGAAGAAAGGAAAACATTATGCTCAAGAAAATCATTATTACTTCTTTTTTGTTCATAACACTTGTTTTAATTACAAAAGCTTCATTCTCTCAAACTCTTTATTTTTGCGAAGGCGTGGATAGAGACGGATACCCGATTAATCAAAGCACTACATTTTATATCCCCTCCGGCGGCGGATATTTCTATTTTCTTATGAGACTTCCGTATGAAGTGCAATGTTATTCGATTAAATATGAACTCTACAGGGTTGATACGTATGATTACACGGAATCATACAGTACGACAATATATCATGATGACCTTTCGTTAAACTGGGTCTGGTTCTGGAAAAAAGTTACATTCTATAAACCGGGGTATTACCACGTTTATGCAGTTGACTGTAACGGATATACACTCACAAGTAGTTACGTTACTGTCGACTGGAATTAAAACAGATTTATAAGAGGCTGTCTCAAAGGTTAAAATCCCCCTTTGTCATTCCAGCGCAGGCTGGAATCCATAAATATTTAGATAGTTTTATGTTAGTTCTGATAATTAGAAATAACTATTGAGTCAACCTCTTTTTTTCAGAAATCTTTAAGCATTGTTTTTTAATTTTCTTATTGAAAATTTGAATAAATAAAATTATATAATATTATGAAAAATTTAAAAGTTTTTTTTAGTTTTTCAGTTATTTTAATCTTTTCATCACTTTTAATTATTTCCTGCAGCCGCGATAATGTTAAAAAACCCGAAGAAACTGCAAATATCAATAAAACCAATCAACCGGGAAGTAATACAAAAATCGGAGACAGCACTGACCTTTATGGAAAAGGTTATTATAAATACAGAGATACTATAGATACATACCATATGGGATACAGCATTCCACGTGATAGTGTTTATAAAGTTGATAATATCAAAGCATTTGAACAGTTGAATCTGCTTATTCAAAAAAACCCGACTTTCCCCGGTCCTTATCTTGACAGGGCAAATCATTATCAGAATATTCATAAATACGAGGAAGCAATTGCTGATTACAATAAATATATTGAAATTGACCCGTTAAATTATTCCGCATTTCAGAACCGCGGGACTGCAAATGAAAGGTTGAAATATTATGACAGGGCTTTATTTGATTATACAAAAGTACTCGAGTTAAAACCCGATGACACAATCGCATATTTTAATCGTGGTTGTGTATGGGACGTACTTGAAAATTACTGGCAGGCAATAAAAGAATATGATACGGTTATTCTTATCGACCCGAAGCTGGCAAAAGCATATTATAACAGAGGTGCGGATTTCGAAAAGTTAAAAAATTATCAGAATGCGGTTAATGATTTTACTAAAGCTTATGAATTAAATCCGCAATATAAAGAAGAACTCATTTCACGGATAGAAAAAATTAAGAAAAAGATGTAAATCCTTAACGGATTTTTATTCTCCAGTCTCCGTTAGTTGTAACGTTTAAAATATATGCCTCTTCTTTCGGGGATTCATAAGTTATCTTTCTCTGTATGTCGCCGGTACCTTTTGCAATTGTCTGAATTAACTGGTTTTCATTCGTTTTTAATTCAAACAAATAATCATCTTTTCCGTTGTGTTCAATTTCTATTATTGCAATTCCCTGTCTTAAATCAATAATATTTGACTTGTTTCCCGTCCCTTTGAGGTCTTTCTGATATTGCTCCTTTTTCTCTAAAGCAATTTTCTCTTTTTCGTTTATCGGTTTGTCGTAATTCCAGTAATGAACTTTTAAAAGATAACCAACGGTTATCAACGCACACATAAAAAGTACAAGTAAAACAATCTGAATTTTTTTCTTAAGTCTTTTCATAATTTATTATTTTAAATAAAAATAACTAAATTCAAAATTTTATTACAACCAAATAAAAGAACAAAAATTTTTATAATATAAATTCCCTTTATTTGATTAAAATCATTGTACGTGTTATTGTTTTTTCTCCTGCTGTCAGTCTGTAAAAATATATTCCGCTGTTATTTTTACCTGCATCCCATTTAATCTGGTAATTCCCAGGCATAAGTTTAGTATTAACCAGTGTTTTTACTTCGCGTCCGAGATTGTCATAAATTTTCAAAGTCACAAAACTTTCCTTCGGAATATAATAATCTATAAATGTAGAAGGATTAAATGGATTAGGATAATTCTGGTTTAATGTGTAATCGTCTGTCAAGTTATTTTCGTTTGTTATCGAAGTCCCGACCGGTCTTAATTGTATATTTAAGCGGGTAGTGGAATCATATTTGGCATAAATATTCGGTATTGTTTTTGTCACATATCCCGGTGCAGAAACTTTGAAAGTATATGTACCTGTTGCCAGCATTCTGTGATAATCACCGTACACCGAATCGGAAAATATCCAGTTCGTATCCGAATATTGTGTTACATAAATTTTTGATTTTATTGGAGCACCTGTAACCGAGTCGCTAACAATTCCCCTCACTCCGTATAAGGTTTCATTGATGTAATTGAAAAAAGACCTGTAGTTCCAGTTCCAGTAATTTGGAAGCTGGCTGCCCGCAGGATATTTTGTTGACGAAATTTCAAGAGTAACTTCTCTTCCTCCCTTAAAGTATGTCATATAGTCCTGTCTTCCTCCGGTTACTATATACCACGCATATCCGTTTGTTACTCCCGGTATATTTGGATATCCCAGTACATCAACCATATAGCTTGCATTAACTGAATGCACAGTATCCACCCAATGCCTTCCTAAGTGTATCCACCAGGCATCTTCGGGATGATAAGGCGCTTTGCAGTCCCAGGGATAATTATAAACCTGAGCTCCTCCGTGGAAATTCATAGAAAGAGTATAATTATTCAGTGTCATTAAATTCATATTTGCAATTGTTTCCGGTTGCCATGCTCCTGTTGGATTCTGTCCGCCTACAGGGTCAGGGAAATTCCTGTTCAGGTCCTTTCCGTTTGCATTATATCTTGTCGGAGATGTTATTGTATTTCCCGTTCCGTATGTACCATCCGGATTTGCAAGCGGGTTTATCCAGATTTCCACATTTTTTACAAGGTTTGTTATCTGCGGTACAGTGCCGTAGCCCTTTACAAGAGTATCAATTAATCTTAACATCAATACGTAAGCAGTTAATTCATCCCCGTGCATTGTTGATGTATAAAGAAAACGCGGTTTGGGTTTCCTGAAATTGACGCTATCTGTAATTTTTGCATACACAATATTTTTTCCGTTAACCGACTGCCCGATAGTATATATCTTTACAAGATTCGGGAATTGCGTCTGAAATGAATTCATCATATCCAGATATGCTGTGTAGGTAGGATATGTATCCCACGCCATTATTTCGTTAATATTGTCCGAACATTCCTGTCCCGGATTCATATCACCCGGGTGTGTTAAAATTGTAAATTTATATCCGAGTTTATCAAATTCATTAAGTTCATTTCTGTTTGCATAAGCATAAACATCATATCCTTTAACGTTATCTATTGATATTATTTTTGTTATTCTATTTAAATCATTTTTATTAAATATCTGAAATATAAAATAAATTTCGCCCTTTTTGATTAAACATTCATCAATTTTTTTTAAAGAATTAGGTTCTGCATTATTCCATTGTGAATATACATTGGCTGTGCATAAAATAATAATTATTGAAAAGAGAGTGAGAAGATTTTTCATTATAGTACTGCTTTTTATATCTATATAAAAGTTTATAACCTTCAAAATTACCTTTAAAATATATGTAATTCCACACCAAATTAATTCATAAATTTAATAAGATTTTATTTGATGAAGTTGAATTTTTGCCTTATTAAATTCGTATTTCTAATATTATCCATTATCCATTTTCAATTATCAATTTTTTAGTGCTTTTTTATATACTTTTTATTAAAAACTATAGGTTTTATATTTAACATAGTTTATTAACTTAAAGATTATGAAAAAAGCCGAAATCTTAATTGTCGAAGATGATGCTTTATCAGCATTAGTAATTAAAAAAATTCTTGCTGATAATGATTATAAGATTTCAGGAATTATCGCAAACGGAAGTGATGCTGTAAAAGCTGTTGATGAAACAAAGCCCGACCTTATATTGATGGATATTATGCTTAAGGACGGAATTGACGGAATTCAGGCAGCGGAGCAGATTCACCTCAAATATGATATTCCTATCATTTACCTTACTTCCGTTTCAAATGACGAAACAATACAGAGAGCGAAAATCACAGAACCTTTCGGTTATCTTCTCAAACCGGTCGATAAAAAAACACTCATTACAAATGTTGAGCTTTCGCTTCAGAAACAAAATACAATAAATAAAAAAATTCTTGAAACACTAAAAAAGGCAAATGATGAACTTGAGCATAAAGTAATTGAACGTACAAGGGAACTATCTGTTGCAAATGAAATTCTTACAAATGAAATCAAACAAAGGCTGAAAGCTGAAGAAAATCTTAGGCGTGCGGATAAACTTGCCACTATCGGTAAGATGTCTGCTATACTTGCACACGAAATAAGAAATCCACTTAATTCAATAAAAATAAATACCGACATTCTGCATCAGGCACTGAACCTGCCGGAAAATCAAAAAAGACGCCTGCATATTATTCAAAAAGAAGTTACACGACTTGACAATCTTGTGAAGGAAGTTTTGATGTTTTCACGGCAGTCGAATATCATAAAAACAGAAATAAATATTTTTTCACTTATTGAAAGTATAATTAACCAGCTTCACCCGATTTTAAATGAAAAAAGAGTTACTGTCAGTAATAAAGTGGAAGACGTAACATTCAAAGCCGATTCAGAAAAATTAAAACAGGTATTGCTGAATATGATTATAAATTCAAATGATGCTATGGAAGAGGAAGGTTTAATTGAGTTATTTTCAAAAATCAATAAACCGACTAACAGGATTGAGCTTTTTATTAAAGATAACGGAACAGGGATTGAAGACCCTGCAAAGCTTTTTGAACCATTTTATACTACAAAGAATTCAGGTACAGGACTTGGATTGCCTGTGTCATTAAATATTATTGAACAGCACAAAGGGAGTATCAATCTGATTTCATCCAGACCGGGTGAAACAATTTTCTGTATTGAACTTCCCTTAGCTTAAAAAACAAAAAAATATATATGAGGAAAGTTATTATTATCGATGATGATGAATCAACGAGAGAGTCCCTTCTGACATATCTGAACGAACAGGGATATGAAACATATTCTGCCGAGGGCGGAATTAAAGGAATTGAGATTGTAAAGAAGATTAATCCCGATATTGTTATTTCGGATGTAAATATGCCGGATATGAACGGGCTTGATGTACTTGAAAAAATAAAAGAAATGGATGAATTAATTCAGGTGATTATAATAACTGCATTCGACGATATGAATTCCACAATTACTGCTATGCAGAGAGGTGCTTATGATTATCTTGAAAAGCCGATTGACATTGTGAGGTTGAAACTCGTTATGCAAAGAGCGATTGAAAACAGGAAGTTGAGCCAGAGGCTCGAATCTTTTACCCCGCAGGAAAATTATGAAACTGAAATACTCAATACTCTTGTCGGGAAGTCTCCTCCTATGAGAGAAATTTATAAAAAAATAGGACAGGCATCTGCAACGAGAGTTACGGTTCTGATACAGGGTGAAAGCGGAACGGGGAAAGAACTGATTGCAAGTATTATTCATTCAAGCGGTCTTACCAAAAACCAGCCGTTTATTGCAATTAACTGTACTGCACTTCCTGAACACCTTCTCGAAAGTGAATTGTTCGGACACGTTAAAGGTTCTTTTACCGATGCGATAAAAGATAAACGCGGGAAGTTCGAACTTGCAGGAGAAGGCACAATCTTTCTTGATGAAATATCCGAAATGTCCCTTAACCTTCAGGCAAAATTACTTCGTGTTCTGCAGGAACATGTTTTTGAAAGAGTAGGGGGTGAAACATCTATAAGTATGAAAGCAAGGGTTGTTGCGGCTACAAACAGCGACCTTGCGGGACTTGTATCGCAGGGAAAATTCCGTGAAGATTTATTTTACCGTCTTAATGTATTTACAATTTTTCCGCCTCCTTTAAGAGAAAGAAAAGATGATATAGAATTTCTCGTAAGACATTTCCTGATGAAAATAAATCTGAAACTGCATAAAAATGTAAATAAAATTCCTGATGAAGTTCTCGATATGCTAAAAAATCATGAATGGAGAGGTAACGTGAGAGAACTCGAAAATACTCTTATGCAGGCAGTTGTGCTTTCCAAAGGGGATGTGCTCGAAAAAGATAATCTTTTGCTTCGTTCGAATCTTTCAAAAGATGAAGACGACGTTTGTATTGGAAGCAATGTTACTCTTGAAGAACTTGAAAATAAGCATATTGCCACTATTCTGAATAAAACAAACTGGGAAATTAAAAATACCTGTGCTATTCTCGGTATAAGTAAAGCAACTCTTTACAGGAAAATAGAACAGTATTCAATTAAACGAAAAGAATAATTTTCTTTCGCAATTAAATTATTGTAATTAATTTACTTATTGCAAAAAACGTCTCATTAAGAGACAAATCAATTACGTGTTATTAATCCGTCACTTATAAATCCAACTGGTTAAACGATAAATCCAACTAATCAAAGCATAAATATTTCCATAACTGCTTTATTTTTAAGAAAGATAAGCCATTGTTTTTAATTCTCATTTTGAGACTATAAGTCTCAATTTTAAGAGAGAAAAAAAGAAAAAACCTCATTTTTTTAAAAATTTTAAGCTTTTTTCGTGGCATTGTATTTGCTCAATAATATAATGATGAAAAGAGAACAAAAACATATGAAAGGGAATAATATGTTCAAAGAAAGAAAAAACAAATTTTTCGACACAGGAGAAGAAATATCTCCATATTTTATTATGTTTTCAATGGTATTAATTTTAATTGCAGGTTTATTAATTAATTAAATAATCTTAAAAACTAAAAAGAAAGGAACAAAAAATGTTCAGACGAGTAAGTAATGTAGCACCCCGAAAAGTTACCAAATACGAAATTAGTTCGTTTGTAATTATGTTTTCACTTGTTTTGCTGTTAGTTGTAGGCTTTCTGGTGAAATAATTTTTGTAAAATGAAAAATGAAAGGATAATGTATGATTGGTGTAAAAATATCAAATTCAAAAGTTTCAAGTTTTGATATACGTGTATTTGTGGTTATGATATTGCTTATTATTCTATTGATAGCAGGTTTTTTTATAAAGTAATTTATTGTGCAGGTTAATTTTAAAAATTTAAAGTCCTTAATATGAAAAAAATACTTGTAATAGATGATGATACTTCAACCAATGAGTCAATTTCGACTTACCTGAAAGAAATTGGTTATGAAGTATTTTCTGCGAGTAACGGGTTAGAAGGACTTGACATCATCAAAAAAATGAAACCTAATCTTATTATTACCGATATTCGTATGCCAAAGTTAAACGGACTCGAACTGTGTTATGTTCTTAGGGGACTGGATTATAATATTCCGGTCATTTTTATTTCTTCGTTTGAAAGTGAAGACTACAAAAACGGAGAATTCAATGTATATGCATTCATATCGAAACCGATTAATATTTTTCAGCTCAACGAATACATAAACGATGCTTTTATCGGAAATCAAAATTTAGGAAATATATGCCTTAACTAAATAGTTCTTTAGAATTTAAAGTTCTTTGAATTAATTATAGTTCTTTGAATTATTTTGAATAATTCGTAAAGTATTTCTGTTCGGTTATTTCTATAATTCGGGCGGAAAGCTTTAATGGGATAAGTTTATTTGTTTATTTAGCAAATACACGATTATTGTTTTATTAACCTTCATCCCAGCTAATCCCCCCCTTAATCCTCTTTTTCCGGAGAGGGGGGGTGATATTAAAAATTTTTACCTTAATTTATTTTGAAGCAAAATGGAAAATGAATTTAAACCTGGGAATTTTAAAATACTGATAGTAGACGACGAGGAGGTGAATATTCACCTTATGATAGCAGTGCTTTCACGGGCAGGCTATCAGTTTGATTATGCTACTAACGGTGTAAAAGCCCTTGAAAAACTGGAAGAAACCAGGTATGACCTTGTACTTCTCGATGTTATGATGCCGGAAATGAATGGATTTGATACCTGTAAGATTTTAAAAGAAAATGAACTGACAAAGGATGCTGTAGTTATTTTTATAACCGCTAAGACAGATATAGAAAGTATATCAAATGCATTTAAAGCCGGTGCGGCGGATTTTGTGAGCAAACCGTTTAACAGCAAGGAGCTTCTTGCGAGGGTTAAAACTCATTTGCTTATCAAGCAATCTATGGATATTATCAAATTCCAGTCAGATGAACTTATGAAATCGAATGAAATGAAAGATAAGTTCATTTCAATAATCGGTCATGATTTGAGAAATCCAATCGGTACAATTGCAAGTGCGCTGTCATTTATTAAGGATGAATACGACAGTATGGGAGATGAAGAAAAACATTCGTTCATTGATACTCTTCATCTATCCGCACAGAATGCATTTGAACTGCTTGAAGAGTTATTCGAGTGGGCAAAAGCTAAACGCGGATTGTGCGAATATAATCCCGAAGATGTGAACATAAAAGATTTAATTGCTGACAATATTTCATTGCTTAAAGGTCAGGCGGAATGTAAAAAGATAATTCTGGATTCTTCACTTGCCGGGAACATCGTTGCAAGAGCGGACAGGAAAATGGTTAATACAATAATAAGAAACCTTACATCAAATGCTATTAAGTTTACATATCCCGAAGGTAAGGTTACCATTTATGTGAGAGAAGTGAATCACGGGACCGATAATATCGAAATCATCGTGGAAGACAATGGAATAGGAATACCGGATGAAAAGATAGAAGATTTATTCTGCATAAACAAAAAATACAGAAAAAACGGAACGATGAACGAAGAAGGTTCCGGGTTAGGCTTGATATTGTGCAAAGAGTTTGCAGAGAAAAATCACGGTGACATAAAAGTCGAAAGTGAATTAGGCAAAGGCAGCAGATTCATATTCACGATGCCAAAAGCAGCTTAAAAAAACTTTTTCATAACTTATACAAACCCCTGTAAAGACTAATCTTTGCAGGGGAATATTTTTGATCATTGTTTATTAATCATTGTTTATTAATCATTGTTCATTAATCATTGTTTATTAATCATTGTTCATTAATCATTAGTTTTCCGGTTTTATATGATACAGGAATGATGCAAAGTGCCCGCCACCGAATCCTTTTGAAAATTCAACTGCTTTAAAAGTGATTTCATAAGTGACATATTCAGTCGGAATTATTGATACTGTCGGATTTTTTTCCGATGTTTCCGTAACAAAATCCCAATCTTTATCGGTTTTTTTGTAAACCGTTATAGTCATTTCTGCAATTCTTTTATCGGTAATTGCAGACAGTGTATATGAAAAGCTCGGGTCGAGTTTTCTGTAGATTGTCTTTCCGTTTTTAGTTCCAACAAGCAGTTCAATGGTAAGGTTAACAATTTCCTTGCTCTGGTCTTCAAGCAGTACTACTTTTTTATTTGCTTTCTCAAGAATATCTTGTATAGAGGTGTCGTCCTGTGCTAAGGATTTTCCCGAAATTACAAATAAAAATAATACAGCAATTATGAAAAATATTCCGGTTTTCACAATATCTCCTTTCTGTTTTTAAGTAATAATTATTTTTTTAAAAATTTTGTGTATTGTTATTTAAAATTATCAGTTAGCAATTGTTTAATATTTTTTTCATTTGCCCTGCAAATACCTTTTTCTGTAATTATTCCAGTAACATATTTGCGAGGTGTAATATCGAATCCGTAATTCTTTACAAGACTTTTTTCGGGTGTTATTAATACTTCAATTATCCGGTTCTTGTATTTACCTTGCACTCTTTTTACTTCATTTTCATTTCTTTCTTCAATCCGGATTTCTTTTATTCCGTTTTTTATTTTTCTGTCAATTGAACTGGTAGGAACTGCTGCATAAAACGGAATCCTGTTATCGTATGCGGCAAGTGCAGTCTTGTATGTCCCTATTTTATTGCATACATCTCCTGTTATTGTAGTTCTGTCTGAACCTGTAATTACTAAGTCCACAAGTCCTTTTTGCAGCACATATCCTCCTGCATTATCGGTTATTATGGTATGCGGAACACTGTTTTGCCCCAGTTCCCATGCAGTAATTCCTGCACCCTGATTTCTTGGTCTTGTTTCCTCCACCCAGACGTGCACTTTAATTCCTCTTTCATTTGCAAAATATATTGGTGCGGTTGCAGTACCGTAATCTATACAGGCAAGCCATCCTGCATTGCAATGTGTAAGTATATTAACAATTCCACCTTTTTTTTTCTTTGAAATAGTTTCAATTATTTTTAATCCGTACATACCGATTCTACGACAGGCATCAATCTCGGTTTTTAATAAACTCTCAGCATAATTAATTGCTTCCCTTTTTTTTTCTTCTGAAGTATTTGCATTATTTATTTTTTTAAGTGACTCTTCAACGGCGTAAAACAGATTAACTGCAGTCGGTCTGGTTGATTTTATTTCTGCAGATTTGAGTATTAAATATTTGTTGATTTCTTTTACGGACTTGAATTTTCTTTTTGCTTCAAGTACAGCAAGGTACATTCCGTAAGCAGCCGCAACCCCGATTAACGGAGCTCCGCGTACCGTCATATTTTTTATTGCAAGAATTACATCATCCGAATTTTTTAATTTTATAATCCTGAACTTGTGGGGAAGAAGTCTCTGGTCAATTGTGTAAACAATACTTTTATCTTTATTAGTCCAGATTGTTATATAATTTTTTCCGTTGACTAACATTAATCTTCTTTTATACCTGTTTTGACTTTAATTGTAAATGGTTTGCATGGGATATTATTGCAATATCCTTCTATTGTTATTGTATATTCTGTATTCGCGAATCTTGGAATAAATTCAAGCGGCATTTCGCTTCCTTCCGATTTTCCAATGATATCTGAAGAGGGTCCTGCACTCCATTTGTAAACGGGATAACAGTTATTCGAAGGTGTGCAGTATAAATCAGTTATAATCTTTATTCTTCCGTATGTTTCGAATGATTCAACGTTTACTATATTGCTGTTGCCTTGTTTGTATAAGTTTCCTAAATAATAAACAGTTGCAGGGGACCAGCTTACACAGTTACAATTTTGAAAATCTTTCTCTGAGATACATTTTCTGAATTCAATTTCATTAATGCCAAAATCGTTTCCAATTTCCATTGTTGACAAATCCCAGATTTCAAGTATAGCAACAGAATCTTCTCCTGAGTTCCATTTTGCCGATAGATTATTCCATAAGTAAGGTGCATAGGGAAATTCTCTTTTTTCACTGACAGGAACTCCGTTAATTCTGAATTCAATTATAGGAGGATTTGAAACCCCCACACCTGTTTCATCTGAATATAAATTTATCAGCCAGGCACAGAAAATATAATCCCTGAATTTTTCAACCTTGATTTTTTGCTGCCATGACCAGTTGTTTTGTTCAATTGTACTGCCGTTGCACATCAATATATTCCCCCTTATTGCAGTGTTTCTGCTTACTCCAAGCCAGTTTGGATGAGCATCATGCGCATCTTTACCAATATAATAAAGTCCTGATGGAAATACCGGTTTATTTTCCGTATAAGTCAATCCTGAATTAAAACCTCTGTTACCTTCAGAAAAATCACCGTTGATTACGAGATTTGGTCCAAGAACATATCCGCTGTCGCAGTTGCAATATACTCTGTATTGAAGCAACTCTTTGGTTTTCTGCAGATAGAATTTATAAATACTGCTTTGCTCTATCTGGTTCTGCATATATTGAGCTGTAACCTGCCATAGAATTGGATGGGTTTCATTCAGTTCCGTAAAATTCTGCCACAACAAACTCGCAGGAATGGAAACCGAATTTGTTTTTACCGTTGCGCCATATATCGGCGGATTATTTTTAATTGCATCATCTAACTTTTGTCCTTTGAAATATTTTACTGCCTTAATTTCGTATATAATATCCTTGTCTTTGAATTCATCTGATTTGTATATCCAGGAAAAATTTATAACTTCTTCACCAAGAGTATCATTGTTTGACGGAGCAGTTAGAACGAGTAGTTTTGAAATATCCTCCTCATTCTGTACGGTGTGTGTCATAGTTTTTGATGCGATTGTGTTTTCATCCTTGTTCTTGATATAGATATTGTAACTGTAATTTCCTTCGGGAAAATCTTTGTTTGAATAATATAAATTTTTAAATTCATCCCTGAAGAAAATAACAGTTGTCTTAACGGAAATATTTGATTCAATAATAAACCTACCCGGTTTAACTTCAAACAATTTCGAAATACATTCAAAAACCTTCCCGCTTTTCCCTTCGTTCAGATTGGAATAAATATAAACTCTCTGTATTTCATTTGAAGTGTTGATTAACGTAAAATTCCACAAGTCCCCTGCATTTAAGCCGTTCCTTCCCGGCTCTTTAATATCCAAATCAATCTGGGAAAATAGATTTGCAATGAAAAAAGTCTGAAAGAAAAAATAAAATAAAAATATTTTGAATTTTTTTCTCAAAATTCAGTTATTTTAATCTTTTAATATCGTTCAATTAATAATTAATTTCAATTCCACTACTATTCTTAAAAATAAAAAAAACAATGTATATGTATGAATCCATTTTTAATTATTCTTTCATTATTTATTTTAATATAAAATATATTTTTATTATTATTAACTTTTTAAAAAATTTTCTGATATTTGAAAATTTTTATTTTGAAAAACAGAATTGAAGTTGTTTTATTTGTTATAGTTTTATTTTTTTTCGGATTCTTTTTTACAATTAATAATCCGGGGAAAGATACTCCTGAACTTCAGGTAAAAGATACTGCTGGAAATATCGGTTCGGAGGAGCGCAGTTATACTAATACAGACAGTACATCCGGAGATTACGAAGATTCAGAGAACAACAACTCACAAAATGATACCACAAATGAAGTGGTTTTACTCTGCGGTGATTCAATGGCAGGGGGGCTGGCAATACCATTCAGAGAGTTCTGCAAATCTCATAATTATATTTTGGTTGAAGACCATTGGTCGAGTTCGACATCTATCGCATGGGCTGCAACACATTACATGCAGAAATTAATTGAAAAGTATGACCCTACATTTATTATCCTATCGCTTGGTTCAAATGAATTATACACAAGAGATCTTACACGGTTAAAAGTTAATGCTCAGATTATAAAAAATGATGCCGGGAATAAGAGATTTATATGGATTGGTCCTCCCAACTGGAAGGAAGATTATGGTTATAATAATACTGTGAAAGATGTTCTTGGGTCGAAAGAGTTTTTTGTTTCAAAATATATTCCTCTCGAAAGGGGAGCGGATAAAAAACATCCAACATTGAAAGGATATTACAAATGGGCTGATTATATTTCAGATTGGATTGAAACCGAATCTGCATATCCGATAAAAATAGCGGCAGAAAACAATAACAAATAAAAAATGTCAATTTATCAAAAAGAATTTTATCTAACTGCAAGAAAAAGAGGATTCCATCTTATAACGGATGAAATCCTCGAAAATATTCCGGAATTAAAAAAAATTAAAACAGGTTTAGCAAATATTTTTATCAAGCATACTTCTGCATCATTGACCATCAATGAAAATGCAGACCCGACTGTTCGTTCCGATTTCGAATCTCATTTTAATATACTTGTTCCGGAAGATGCTCCCTATTACAGGCATACATTTGAAGGTGCGGATGATATGACTTCACACATCAAATCTTCTATTTTAGGTTCTTCACTGACAATACCAATTACTAATGGAGAACTCAATCTCGGCACGTGGCAGGGAATTTATCTTTGCGAGCACAGAAATCACGGTGGAAAAAGAAAAATTGTAGTTACAATATATGGAGAGACGTAAATAGAAATTATATTGTGAAATTTATTTATACAGCGTATATCATATAATTCATAATAAATCTGCGTCGAAAAAAACTACTCCTTTTTCTTCCCCTTAAAAAAATTCCATATCTCCTCTGATGCACTGAAATCTTTACAAAGATTACCAACAACGAATATTGGCAAATATTGACTCCCTCCTGGCCAGGTGTGACCTCCATTGATGACCTTTATCAATACGACTTCTGAATTATTTAATCCTCCTGTGTATGTATATTTTACTGCTGTGCAATCATCATCTGGGTCTGTATCTTTAAACTGCTCTTCCTTTGGAACCGTGTTACAGTTGTTTAGACTTACAAATTTAGATATTGTTTTGTCAGTCGATACGGCATTACCTCTCGATTTCCCATTCTTAAATCCGATTTTTCCGCCGTCGTAAGGTACTAAAGGGTCCTTTGTTCCGTTAATCAGCATTAATGACACCGGTTTTTCAAGTTTGTAAATGTTATAAAGTTTTTCAGGTAAGTTTGCTGTTACAGGTGCAATGGCAGTAATTCTTCCATTCAGTTTATTTGCAAGATATAAAGAAAAAAATCCTCCGTTCGATATTCCTGTTGCATAAATTCTTGATGTATCAATTTTTTCTTCAACATGTATTTTTTCAATCAGTTCTTTAATGAATTCTGCGTCGTCATATTTTTCGTTTATTTCTTTTCTAAAATCGTTCCAACCTTTGTCTATACCGTCGGGATAAACAACAATAAATTTTTCTCTATCTGCAATTTCATTAAACCCCGTATGATTCATCATCATTTTCCCTGTACCTCCGTGACCATGCAGCACTATTAATAATGGTGCTCCCTGTTTAATGTTCGCCGGAATGTACTTTATATATGTTCTCTTTGTTTTATCAACTTTCATTTCACAGTATTTTTCCTGGCTTAATAAACCGGATGATAAAAATAATATAAAAATCAGAATTTTTAAAAATAATAATTTTCTCATTAAGTTGCTTTTTAAAATAAGACAATAAAATAAATTTTTGGTTTAATCCATAAGATTTAGAGATGGATTAGATGACCATTGAGCATAATATTATTTGCAATCCCAGAATAATTATAAATCCTGTAATTATTTTTTTCATATCTTATATATTAATTTATTATGAAATTATACCTATCGGAATAAAATTACAATGTTTAAAAATTTTATATGAGCGATGAAGAAGTAAGATATAAATTTGCAGAATCTGACTTTGATTTATCGTTTGCAAAAACTTTATTTCTCGAATATGCAGAATCACTGAATTTTGATTTATGCTTTCAGAATTTTGAAGAAGAAATTGCAGACCTGAAAAGTCATTATATTAAACCCGGTGGTTTTATTATACTTTGTTTCCTTAATGATGAACCTGTAGGTTGTGTTGGTTTAAGAATATTTGATAAAGATGGTGCAGCTGAGATGAAAAGACTTTACGTTAAACCATCTGCAAGAAGTAAAGGAATTGGAAAAGAATTAACAGTTATGTTGATTGAAAAATCAAAAGAACTTGGATTTTTAAAAATTAAACTTGATACATTACCATCGATGAAAGAAGCAATATCATTGTATAAATCCCTGGGTTTTATTAAAATTGAACCCTACCGCCTTAATCCCCACCCTGGTGCGGTTTATATGGAATTGAAACTGAAAAAATTGGACGCAGATTTAACGGATTAACGCAGACCTAAAAAGATTAAAGAGAAGTTAATTATAAATAAAAACAGTGAATATCAGTAATCAGCAGTGAAAATCTGTGGTAAAATTATTAATAGTAATGAACTTTCGCAAATGTTCTCTTAATCCCTTTATGAAATTTATATTTCGAATAACCGTAAATTACAATCAATCCGCCATTATGTTTCGGAGGCAATCCGTATTTTTCTTTGAATTTTTTTGCACCTTTTTTAATAAACGGGTCAACGCTTCCAATCATGCAGGTTCCCAAACCAAGTGATTCCGCCGCAAGCATAGAGTATGTTGCAGGAATATATGCATCCACTGAGTCGCTGTACGGTGAACTGTAAAAATATATTGCAAGTGGTGCACTGTATAAAAGATAATTTTCACCTTTTTTATTTGTTTCAATGAATTTATTTATTAACGGTTTAATAAAACATTTCATCATCTCCGTATTTTCTTTTCCGTAAAATGGTCTCATCAAAGCAAGATAAACCGGATTGGTAATGAATTTTATATATTCAAGATAATTCAGAAAATCTTTAGAAAATTCATTCACTTTTTCTTTTCCTTTTAAAACGAGTAAACCCACATCAGACGGAGGAATTCCCATAGGGGAAGTAGAAGCCGCTTCGATTATTTTATCTATTTTTTCCTGCTCAATTTCTTTTTCCTTAAAATCTCTTATACTTCTTCTTTCATACATTAATTTTAAAAGTTCATCATAACCGGTTTTCTTATGCTCATTTGGAAATGCGAATATATCTTTTGCGGACATTTCCCTTCCTTCAATTTCAATTGCTCCAAAAGGACAGACTGCAGCACACTGTCCGCATGCCATACAACCGAATAGAGGATTTGGACACACAACCAATTTTCCGTTTTCGATTATCAGTGAAAAATCTTTGCAAATTGTAACACATATACCGCATGCATCGCATTTTTCATAATTGATTTTTATTGCTGCATTCTCTTTTGCTCGTGATGTTATTATTGCCATATTTTATTGATTTTTATTAAAATACTATTGTTTTGTCTAAAAAACTGTGAATTAATTAGTGTAACTTTATTTAAATATTATACGTAAATAAAATTGAGTATTTTTATAGATAATAATTATTTCCCTAATATATGGAAAAATTAAATACGGAACCAGAAAACAAAAATTCAGTAACCGGTTACTGGGATAAAAATCCAAATCGATACAGAACATTAATAATTATAATTTCTGTAATACTATTCTCATTTGTATTTATAAATACATATAGAAGTACTGCTACAATTTTTTCAGGTACACATTATATGATGCTGCCTTCGGAATTTTATATACAAAAATCTTTTACAGCTTTAACTTCTGAATCGCAGAGCAAAAAGAATGAAAAAGAGACTATATTGGTCGGGAGTTTTTTGCTGAAGATTAATAATATAACCCTCGATTCGAATTTTAATCCTGAAAATTTTCTTAATAATATTTCATCTGATTCAGTTCTGATTCTTACAGTATTTAACCTGAATTCAATTGCGAAAATCCTTGATATGGACCCGCAAAAGAAATTCTTTTTACTTGCAAAGAATTATTCGATAAAAAAATCTGACCTGCCTTCCAATTTCTTGAGAATTTTAAAAAATGGTATCTTAATGGGCTATCTTGAAAAGGATGGTGCAACGGAAAGAGCAGGGATAAAGCCGGGAGATATTTTATTATCAATGAATGGAAATGTGCTTAAGATGGAAAAGAAAGGAACACGGGGAGAATATCTTACCGTCGAATCCTTGAAGTTCTTACGCAGTCACGGAATAGGGGAAAAAGTTAATTACAGAGTCCTGAGAAATAATGAAATTATTGATATAACTGTTACTATGTCGAATTTCGGGATTAACCTGATTTTAATTTTATTGTTTATTTGCAGTGTACCTTTATTTTCATTAGGTATATTTTATTCTTTATTACGTCCTGTAAATAATTCTGCAAGATTAACTGGGCTCGTTTTTATAATGATAGGATTTCAGTTAGCTATGAGTCTGGATTTATATGCACCTGATTATGATGCATTTGCCTTCCTGAAAATTTATCTGAGTAATATAATAGTTTTATTATTTATTCCGGTACTTATACATAGTTTATTTTTATTTCCAAAACCAAATTCGTCTTTAATTAAAAAGAAAATCTATATCTTTTTGCCATATATTCTTGGTTCTGCAGGAATAATACTTTTTTCATACTGGTATTTCACAGATTATACTGCAATTAAATCACGGATATTTGATATAATTGCATATTCGATGATTGCTTATTTTATTGTTGTACGGATAGCGAAAAGAAAATATGATACACCTATTTACAAAAAAATTATTACTATTACGAATCTGATATGGTTGTTTATTTTTCTTGTGTTTAATCTTTCAAATATTTTTTCATTCTTTGGATTAAGTATTCTTCCATTATGGTTCAGGGAATATTCTTTTATGATAATACTCCTGTGTCCTGTGATGTATTTTATTTTCACATGGAAATATAGTCTTTTTGATATTAAAATAAAAATTAAGCGTAGCCTGCAGTACAGTGTATTTTCGAATATTTATAAATTGGTATTATTTTTAGCTTTCCTCGGTATTGCATATATCATATCAAAAATTGAGATTCAGTTTCCAAACATAAGACTTACATCTGCAAATATAGAATTTCTTTCTGTACCTCTGGATGCAGACAACAATGCATTATATAATAAACTCCTGTTTATGTTTCTCGTTTTTGTTATGGCATTGATGTTTATAAGATTCGGAGGAAAAGGACTTAAATTAATTGATAAGAAATTTTACAGACAGAAATTCGATTATAAAAAAGTCCAGATGGAACTTGCGGCAATTCTGAATAAAAAATTCACACTCGAAAGTCTTTCAAAATCATTTATTGAAAGAGTGATTTCGATATTAAATTTGAAGCGTGCCGGTATAATATTTTTTAAGGACTTAGAGAATACAAAAAATACCGGAGTATATTGCTTCGATTCTCAGAATAATAATGATTTTTGCTTTCAGGATAATCCTGAAATGATTAATGAAATTAAAAATTTAAAAGTCTCAATATCAACTGATGGATTTAAATCCGATTTAAAAAAATATTTTTCAGAAAATAAATTTTATTATATTACACCTATCCGGACGGATGAGAAATTTCTCGGAGCATTGTTTACCGGTGAGAAATTATCGGAGACTATGTATAACAATGAGGATATTGAAGTTCTGAATTCAATGACAGCGGCGGCATCGGTTGCAGTCGAAAATGCGTTGCTGTATGAAGAAGTTACAAAGCAGGAAAGAATAAAAAACGAACTTGAAATAGCACATAAAATTCAGCTTGGCTCTCTGCCTCAGAAACTTCCGAATATAAAAGGGCTGGATATTTCAGCAATTTCACTTCCTGCACTTGAAGTAGGCGGAGATTTTTATGATTTCCTAAATGGCACAATTGATGACCTTACTATAGTCGTCGGAGATGTAAGCGGGAAGGGAACTTCAGCCGCCCTGTATATGTCAAAAGTTCAGGGAATTATGCAGACGCTGTATGAATTTGACTTATCACCTTCAAAACTCCTTTCCGGAGCAAACAGACTTTTATATGGAAGAATAGATTCGAAATCCTATATCACAGCAATCAGTGCAAAATTTAATAATATCGAAAAGACATTGACCATCGCAAGAGCAGGGCATTTACCATTATTCTATTATTGCAAATCATCGGATAAAGTTTCAAAAATACAACCCGGAGGTATCGGACTTGGTTTAGGAGCGGAAAATGTATTTAATGAAAATATTGAAGAAAGAATAATTAAATATGATGATGGGGATATTTTTCTCTTCGTATCTGACGGAATTACGGAATCGATGAACAAATCCGGCGAGCAATATGGAGATAACAGGTTAATAAGCACACTCACTTCATATTCAGGTAAATCATCGCAGATAATCACAAACAGCATCATCTCCTCCGTCCGCATCTTCTCCGAAGGAATGAACCAATTCGACGATATGACGATAGTAGTGGTGAAGATGGTGTGAAAATATTATGAAAATATATTTTTTTTCGGAATGATTTACAATCGATAATCCTCAATATTCGACATCCCCCAGCGTTAAAAATTTCCTCTATAATTGCAATTTTTTTTATAATTATTCTTGTTATTTTGCAAAATCAAAATTAATAAATTATCAAAAGGAGTATATAATGTCGAATGATAGAGTCCTTACGGACAGGGACTTATGGTTTTTGATTGCTCAGAGTTCTGTTGGAGTTACTCACAGACCTCTTAATTTGATTGGTGCAAATCTTTCAAACGCTGATTTAAAAAATGCCAATCTTCTTAACGCAGATTTACAAAATGCAGTTCTTATTGATGTGAATTTTAATTGTGCAAATCTCTCAGGAGTGAATTTCTCCGGTGCTGATTTATCCGGAGCAAATCTTTCGGGAGCAAAACTTAACGGGGCAAATCTAACTGCTACGAAATTAACAGGAACAAAACTTGTAGGAACCGACCTTCAGGGTGCGGATTTATCTGCACATAATCTCGAAGGTGCTGATTTAACCGATGCGAATCTTGCGGGTGCAAAACTGCATGAAGCAAATCTTGCCGGTGCAAAACTTTCTCTTGCCAAATTATGGAAAGTAGATTTATCCGAAGCGAAATTATCAGAAGCAAATCTCGCAGGGGCAAATCTACAGGGAGCTGATTTATCTAAACATAACCTGAAAGGCGTAGATTTATCAAATGCAAAACTTGCAGGTGCAAATCTTTCGGGTATTGACCTCACAGGAGCAAATTTATCAGAAGCAAAACTCTGGAAGGTAAGTCTCGTTGATGCGAACCTGACGGACGCAAATCTTTCGGGTGCAGTGCTTCAGGGTGCTGATTTATCAGGTGCAGTATTGATTCGGGCAAATTTAATTGAAACTAATTTTAACGGTGCAAATCTCACAGGTGCAAATCTCTGGTATGCTGAAATGACAGACGCTGATTTGACAAATGCTGTTCTTGATAATGTAATCGGATATAATCCAAAAAAGAAATAAAAAGTAAATTTTTGTCATCCTGAACTTGGTTCAGGATCTCACGTTTTTGTGAGATTCCGAACACCTGTCTGCAACAGGCAGAAGTTCGGAATGACAATATTAAATATGGAATCTCTTATCTAATCACCGCACTGATATTATCTTCCAAACCGAAATCCATATCAAAACCAGTACCTTCTGCATCCCCATAGACCGTTCCTTCAACTCTATATTTAAGTTTCTCACCTTTCAATACAGTTTTTAAAATGTTGGATGCATTCGGAATTAAATCCGAATATTTAACTTTTAACGGTAATTCAAAATCTGTTTCTGAATTTTCCTTTAGTGTTTGTGATTTTGATGTCGTGCCCTGTCCAAAAAATTCATCGCTGATATATAATGTGTAATCCACTTTCGTAATCGAAAAATTTATAGAATTGCTATTTTTCATCAGGACGACAGCAACAAAATCAGCAGATGTAAAACCTACATTCTGAATATGTACACCTTTTATTTTGACAAGTTCAGGAGTCTTCACGAAAAGTGAATAAAAAATCGAACAACCGTTGAAAATTAATAAGGTGCAAATCACAATTGGAACTATAATTTTTTTCATAAATAAAACATAAATTTCTTACAGAATTATTGTAATATAAAAAAATTAAAGAAGTTAAAGAAGTTAAGAAGCAAACCCTACAAACTCCATACACTCCATACACTCGACACACTCTATACACTCGACACACTCTATACACTCGACACACTCTATACACTCGACACACTCGATACACTTTTTCCTTTACTTTAATATTTATGCCATATATATTTATGGTATGAATACGAGCTCATTTTTCTTTATACCGCGCGAAGGAACGGATTATTCAAATCTGTTCAAACGGGTAAGACTTTTGCCTCTGTATTCATTCCCGCATATAAAGGATTTTAATCTGAGCAAGATCGAACACAAAGACCGTTTTTTTATTCATTTTGATTTCGACGCATTTTTTGCACAGGTGGAGCAGAGGGATAATCCTAACCTTCGAGGCAAACCTGTATCGGTAGGAGGAACTCCCGGTGGGAAAGGCATTGTGATGACCGCTTCGTATGAAGCCCGCGCACTCGGTATTGAGACGGGAATGAGCGTTTGGCAGGCGAAGAAAATCTGCCCGGAACTTATTTCCGTACCCTGTTACGGTCCGAAGTACGAACATATTATGCACAATCTGCTGCGGATTCTTCTTTCATACGCTCCGCAGGACTGCATAGAACAGTATAGTGTGGATGAATGTTTTATTGATGTCAGTACTGTAGCAAAAAATTTCGATGAAGCCCGGAACATAGCTGCTGCAATAAAAAGAGATGTAAGACAGGCGGAAAAACTAATGGTTTCCGCAGGTATATCGTATAATAAGACTTTTGCAAAACTTGCAACAAAATTTAAAAAACCCGATGGACTTACGGTTATTACTCAAAATGATAAAGAGCGGTTATATAAACTTTCTGTAAAAAAAATCTGGGGCATAGGCAGGCGTATTGAAAGGCGACTCAATGTTATGAATATCATCACTATCGGTGACCTTGCAAATACGCGTCCCGGAATTCTGAAAAAAGAATTTGGTGTTAATGGTCTTGTTCTCAGAAGACTTGCACGCGGGGAAGATACATCGGAAATATTCAGAAGAAACATGCACGAGAAATGCCTTAACCATAATCATACTCTTTCGCAGACCGTGTATAAACCGGAAGACGTTAGAAAAGAAATCAGAAGGATGGGGGAGTATATCTGCCGTAAACTGCGGACAAAGGAACTTGTAGCCGGGGCACTTTTTCTGACATTAAGATACTGGGATTTGAGATATGCAGGCGATGATATTAAACTGAAAACATTCACAAATGATGACAGGGATATATACGAAGCGGCACTCAGCATTCTTCCCCGCTTTCCCGTGCCTTCAAAGGAACGGCAGGTAAGAATGTTCGGCATCGGTGTGTTCAATCTGCATACAGATAATAAATCAAAAAATCTTGAACTTTTTAATCAGAAAATAGTTTTGCCCTACACATCTCTCGATAAATTGAAATATAAATACGGGGAAAATATTATCCGAGTTGGTATTGCAACTTGAAAATTTTTATATTATAATTATAATAATGAAACTTTTTTAGTTCATTAAACGTTTTCGTTAAAGAGAGTAATAAAAGAAGTTTTTTAAATAAGTGTTTTCATAAACCTCCTAATCCCCCTACGCTGCAGATTCCCAATGTCTGCAGCGTTTCTTTTTTATTAAATAGAATTTGTCCAATATCATTAGTAAATTTGCCTGTTATGTTAAATTTTAACCCGGACATTTGAAAAAAATTATTTTCATATTAAGTTTGTTATTATTTGCAGAAATCGCTTCTTCACAAAATTTTTTCTCAACACCAATCAGATTAACTTCAAATACGGGTGATAAAAATCCTGTATTCAGAGTCAGCAATACGGATGAATATGTATTCAACTGGGAATTTATGGCTTTTGAAAGAACTCTGTCCCAGGGGTCGGAAATTTTTGTCGTAAAAGTCGGTCAGCAGGGAACAATTGGAACTGAAATTAAACTTTCAAATACAACAGGCATTAATAGAAATCCATCAATTGCATATAATTATTCATTAAGCGGACAGGCAACTTATGCACTTGTGGTCTGGGAATATATTAATAACGGGAATGTTGATTTATATGCCTGTTATTATGATACAGCATCCGGAGGATGGAATACTCCTTTTGTTTTTTCTAATTCTGCATATGACGAAAAAAATCCGCGTGCCGCTTTTTTCTATGATGGAATTTTCGGTGTCGCATTCGAAAAAAATAATGATATAATTTTTATAAAGTACAATGTCCAGACTCATAATTTTGTTTCTGAAATCAATATTACAGTAAATGATAATCTTGTATGCAGCAATCCTTTTGTAATTGCTCCCTGCAGGGTAAATCTCGGTAATGCAGTTATCACTTATGAAAGGGAAATTGCTTCCGGACAAAAAGCTATTTTTTATCGAATCGGATTTTTTAATACCTGTCCGAATTATTGGCGTTTTCCTGATACTTTAGTTTTTTCGGGCCATAATATCAATGCAGGATTTATCCCGGGTTCACAGGATGTTGCTTTGGCGGTTTATGAAAAACTTGAAAACGGAAAATCAAATATTTTTGGTGTGGATATTCAGGATTCTTTGATTCCAAATATCGGATGTACATTAATACGAAATAATAATTATACAAATTATAGTTATAATTCCAGGATTTATCCTATTCCAAAAAACAATATACCCGATAATTCATTCTATGGATATTTACGCAGGGCATCTTCAATTACTGAAGCGGTAATTAAAAACGGAAATTATTTTGCCGATTCATCTATAATTACAATCAGTAATAATCCTGCCTTTAAAACGTCGGTAATAATGACCTCAAAACTGTTGAATACATCAAATAGTTTTAAATATTGGATTGCATTCGCCCGCGATTCTGTAAGTGGAAATTCCCCCGGTATTTTCGGTTCAAATTGTGTCGTTTTTACGACAGGTATTGAAAATCAATCGGAATTTAAAAATCCTGATTTCATATTACATCAGAATTTTCCAAATCCTTTCAATTCGTTTACAAACATTAAATTCGAATTGAAAAAAGCAGCAAAGGTAAAAATTAATATTTATGATGTAAATGGAAAATTAATTGAGTCATTTCTTAATACATCCAAACCTGCAGGAATACATCAGATATTGTTCGAAGCAAATAATATTTCCTCTGGAATATACTTTTATTCATTAACAGTCGATGATATTAGAATAGATACAAAAAAATTAATTCTGATGAAATAAAATTGTGAGTTAAAATAGAAGTTAATCTACTTTTTAATTAGTCTTATTTTTTTTTCTGAAATTCTGTCTTTTTATCAGTTTTAATTTTATACTTCATCAGATAATTCGACGGAGTGGAAATTGTAATCCCGTAATTTGAGTAATTATTGCAGCATCAATTGCATTAACATCATTAT
>Ga0233425_10001420_pt1 | contig 53822 bp, 57 predicted proteins | sample Watercolumn_Towu_2_FD_181712 | JGI IMG/M metagenome (GOLD analysis project Ga0233425, IMG submission 181712) | Freshwater microbial communities from Lake Towuti, South Sulawesi, Indonesia - Watercolumn_Towuti2014_140_MG | ecosystem: Environmental > Aquatic > Freshwater > Lake | place... | reverse complement strand
GGGATTTGAAGGGAGCTGCTCCTAGTACGAGAGGACCGGAGTGGACAGACCTCTAGTGTGCCAGTTGTTCCGCCAGGAGCATAGCTGGGTAGCCATGTCTGGCAGAGATAACCGCTGAAAGCATCTAAGTGGGAAACTCGCCCTAAGATTAGATCCCTGTGACCCGTAAGGGTGTAAGACCCCAGGTAGACTACCTGGTATATAGGCAACATGTGTAAGCACAGTAATGTGTTAAGCTAAGTTGTACTAATGGTCGAGGGCTTCCTTTACGTGATGCGGAGAAGTTGGTGCTTTTCTAGAGTTTACATCAATTGTTGTTCAGGACTACTTAGTGAAATAGTCCCTTGGTGATTTGAGCGACGTGGGTACACCCGGTCCCATCCCGAACCCGGAAGTTAAGCACGTCAGCGCTGATGGTACTTGGAGGGCGACCTCCCGGGAGAGTAGGTCATTGCCAAGGGGCTTTTCTATTTCTTATCTTAGAATCTTCTCATCTTTTTGCGTATCGTGTATAATGTGCGCGCGGTTTCGGCTGGTGACATTTGTATGTCCCGATCTAACATGAGGAGTTTGAAGCGTATCTTTTGATCATGAGGTCATCTAGTTCGTTTCAGGTTTTATTTTAGACTTCCTCGGCCGACTCTGCACAGCGGTCGAGTTTTTATTTTCATTTCATTTCATCTATGGAAGGCAGGTGATTTCGTTGGCTTCGGTTAATTTACGTAACGGTGAAACGCAGGATTCCCTTCTCAAGCGCTTCCGCAAAAAGGTTGTGAAAAGCGGGATTTTGAGCACGGTCCGCAACAAGCGCTGGTTTGTCTCCAAGAGTGAGACCCGCCGCATGGAGAAGAAAAAGGCGATTCGACGCATCAAACGGCGTTCCTTCAAGGACTCCGAATAGTTCGAGAGGCGTGTATGACGAAAGAGGAAGGCAAAATCAAGGTGGATGGGGTCGTTATCGAAGCTCTGCCCGGAACACAATTCCGCGTGCGACTGGATAACGGTCATGAGGTGCTTGCATATCTTGCGGGGAAGATGCGGAAGCACTATATCCGTATTCTGCTGGGGGACCGTGTTTCGATGGAAATGTCACCCTACGATCTGACCCGCGCGCGCATCACTTTCCGTCAGCGTAAAAACGCCTCCACTCCCGTCAGCAGTTAATTCGCCTGGTTTTAAGAGATAAAAAAAGTCCCCCGCTTTCGCGGAGGACTTTTTTGTTGCCTTTTTACTGCTGACTATAGGTCTCTGAATGTATTCAGCGCAGCCATGTAATTTGCCCGCTCGAATGCGGCAGGTTCTTTCACGGCTTTCTGGCTCATGCTTCCCTGCATTTGCTGGACAGAGGTGTATTCCTTTTCCTTCATCCAGGTTTCCAAATCCGCCAGCATGGACGGGATGACCTGCTCGCCGCCTTGCAGCAGAGCGGAAGCCATCATTGTGACCTTCGCGCCAGCCATCATCGCCTTGACCACGTCAACAGCGGTATGTACCCCGCTGGTGAGGGCGAAGTCGGCGTTGAGTTTGCCGTAGAGGATGGAGACCCAGCGCAGGGGCAGCCGCATTTCTGCGGAGCTACTCAACTCGAGGCTGGGATTGATCTTCATCTCTTCGAGGTCGAAATCGGGCTGGTAGAAACGGTTGAAAAGAGTCAGGCCGTTGGCGCCTGCTTCGACAACGCGGCGGGCGAAGTTCGGCAGGGCGGTGAAGAAGGGGCTGAGTTTGACTGCCAGCGGAATGCTGATGGCAGATTTGACTTCAGCGACCAGTTCCACCTGAGCGTCTTCCAATTCCTGCGCGGTCAGAGACAGGTCGGTGGGGATGTAGTACAGGTTCAGTTCCAGCGCATCCGCGCCAGCATCCTGAATCTGCTTCGCGTAGCTCGTCCAGCCGCCTTTTGAGACGCCGTTCAAACTGCCGATGACGGGGATTTTCAACGCCTTTTTCAAGTCGCTGACCTGTTTCAGATACTTTTCGGGTCCGACCAGGTACTTGTCGCTGTCGGGGAAGTAGGACAACGCTTCGGCGGAGGTATCCGCACTGCGGGTCAGGAAGTGGTCAAGTTCCAAACTTTCGTGGATGATTTGCTCCTCGAAGAGCGAGTGCATCACAATTGCCGAGACTCCCGCTTCCTCCACCTTGCGCGCCTTCTCCAAAGTCTTGGAGAAGGGCGAGGCGGCAACCACCAGCGGATTCTTGAGATTTAGGCCGAGATAGGTGGTTGACAGGTTGCTCATGACTTGGATTCCTCTTCGTTTCCGTAGTGCATGGAAGCCATCTGGTGGTACAGGTTCCAGCGGGCTTTGGCGTCTTTTTGCGCCTTCTTCATCAGGTCCTCGGCGCGGGCTTCATCCATTTGGGTCAGCATCTTGTAGCGGGTTTCGTTGTAGGCATACTGCGACATCGGGACGCTGGGTTCCTTGGATTCGATGGTGAGCGGGTTCTTGCCCTGTTCGGCGAGACGCGGGTCGTAGCGGTACATGGGCCAGTGACCCGACTGAACCGCCAGTTTCTGCTGATCGAGACCCTTGGCGAGGTCGTAGCCGTGGGCGATGCAGTGGCTGTAGGCGATGATGATCGAGGGGCCGTCGTAGGATTCGGCTTCGAGGATGGCGCGCAGGGTCTGCTGGTCGTTGGCGCCCATGGCGATTTGCGCCACGTAGACGTAGCCATATGCCATCGCAATCATGCCGAGGTCTTTCTTGCCGATGCCCTTGCCGCCCATGGCGAACTTGGCGACTGCGGCGCGAGGCGTGGCTTTGCTGGCCTGTCCGCCTGTGTTGGAATAGACTTCGGTGTCGAGGACGAGGATGTTGACGTTGCGACCCGAGGCGAGGACGTGATCCAGACCGCCGTAGCCGATATCGTACGCCCAGCCGTCGCCGCCCATAATCCAGACGGATTTCTTGACCAGGCTGTCGGAGATGCTGACCAAATCCTTGGCGCGGCTGTCGCTCGATTTCCCAAGTTTCTCCTTGAGGGCGGCAACGCGTTCGCGCTGTGCTTCGATGCCCGCTTCGGTGGTCTGGTCGGCGTTCAAAAGCGCCTTGACCAGATCCGCGCCGAGTTCCTTCTCGAAGGAAGGCAGCAATTCACGGGCGTATTCGTTCTGCTTGTCGAGGGTCAGGCGCATGCCCAGACCGAACTCGGCGTTGTCTTCAAAGAGCGAGTTCGACCAGGCGGGACCGCGTCCCTTGGCGTCCACAGCCCACGGGGTGGTGGGGAGGTTGCCGCCGTAGATGGAGGAACAACCCGTCGCGTTGGCGACAATCGCGCGGTCACCGAAGAGCTGCGAGACGAGCTTGACGTAGGGGGTTTCACCACAGCCAGCGCACGCGCCGCTGAACTCGAACAACGGGCGCAGCAACTGTGAATTCTTGATGGTGGAGGGGTTGATCAACTTGCGGTCAAGGTCGGGGATTTCAAGGAAGAAGTCCCAGTTCTTCGCTTCGGATTCACGCAGGGCGGGCTGGGGAGCCATGTTGAGGGCTTTGCGGCCAGCCTGGGTCTTGTCCTTGGCGGGGCAGACTTCCACGCAGAGGGTGCAGCCTGTGCAGTCTTCGGGAGCGACCTGGATCGTGTAGGCATAACCCTGCGAGAATTCCTTGAACTTCGAGGGCATGTGCTTGAAGGTTTCGGGGGCGCTGGCGACCAGTTTCTCGTCGTAAACCTTGTGGCGGATGACGGCGTGCGGGCAGACCATGACGCATTTTCCGCATTGGATGCAGAGGTCGGGTTCCCAGACGGGGATGTCGAGCGCGATGTTGCGCTTTTCCCATTGGGTGGTGCCCAGCGGGTAGGAGCCGTCCACAGGCATGGCAGAAACGGGGAGGCTGTCGCCGTCGAAGCCGATCATCGGTCCCAGCACGTCGCGGACGAAGGCGGGGGCTTCGGCGGGGACGGCGGCGCGGCGGCTCATCTTGGAGGAAACAGTCTTCGGGATGGTCACTTCCTGGAGGTTTGCAATGGTGGCGTCCACAGCGGCATAGTTCTTCTGGACGACTGCTTCACCGCGCTTGCCGTAGGTCTTCTCGATGGCGTGCTTGATTTCTTCGATGGCTTGTTCGCGCGGCAAAACGCCCGAAATGGCGAAGAAGGCGGTCTGCATGATGGTGTTGACGCGCTGTCCCATGCCCGTCTTTTCGGCGACTGCGTAGCCGTTGATGACGTAGAACTTGAGTTTCTTGGCGATGACTGCCTGCTGTACCTCGACGGGGAGGTTGTCCCAAACCTGGTCTTTGTCGAACAGGCTGTTGAGCAGGAATACCGCGCCTTCCTTGGCGTATTTCAAAATGTCGTAGCGTTCGAGGAAGGTGAACTGATGGCACGCCACAAAGTTCGCCTGGTTGGATTCGATGAGGTAGGGCGACTGAATGCGTTTGGGACCGAAGCGCAGGTGCGAGATGGTCATTTGACCCGACTTCTTCGAGTCGTACACGAAGTAGCCCTGGGCGAAATTGTCGGTTTCTTCGCCGATGATCTTGATGGAGTTCTTGTTCGCGCCCACGGTTCCATCGGAGCCGAGACCGAAGAACACGCAGCGGACGGTTTCGGCGGGTTCCACCGAGAAGGCGGGGTCGAAATCGAGGCTGGTGTGGCTCACGTCGTCCACGATGCCGACGGTGAAGTGGTTCTTGGGCTGGTCTTTCTTCAATTCATCCAGCACGGCTTTGAACATGGCGGGGGTGAATTCCTTGGAGGAAAGACCGTAGCGTCCGCCGATGGCTTTCACGTTGCCGCGTCCGCCTTCCGCGAGGGCATTGACCACGTCGAGGTAGAGCGGTTCGCCGAGCGAGCCAGGTTCCTTGGTGCGGTCGAGGACGGCAACCTTCTTGACCGAAGCGGGCAGCGCCTTGGTGAAATAATCCAGCGAGAAGGGGCGGTACAGGCGAACTTTGAGCAAGCCGACTTTTTCGCCCTGCGCCACGAGATAGTTGACGGTCGCTTCGGCGGTGTCTGCGCCCGAACCCATGATGATGACCACGCGTTCGGCTTCGGGATGACCGATATAATCGAAGAGGTTGTAGTGCCTGCCTGTGACCTTGGCAAACTGATCCATCATTTCCTGTACGATGGCGGGGGTGGCGGTGTAGTACGGGTTGACGGTCTCACGCGCTTGGAAGTACACGTCGGGGTTCTGGGCGGTTCCGCGCAGGACGGGGCGGTCAGGGGTCAGGGCGCGGGAGCGGTGGGCGCGGACGAGGTCGTCGTCAATCAACTGGCGGAGTTCGTCGTCGGTGAGTTGGAAAATCTTGGAGACTTCGTGCGAAGTGCGGAAGCCGTCGAAGAAGTGCAGGAACGGTACGCGCGATTTGAGGGTGGACATCTGCGAGATGGCGGCGAAGTCGTGCGCTTCCTGAACCGAGGTGGAGGAAATCAGGGCGAAACCCGTCTGGCGCGTAGACATCACATCTTGGTGGTCGCCGAAGATGGAAAGACCCTGCGCGGCGATGGCGCGGGCGGCAACATGGAAGACGGTGCTGGTAAGTTCACCTGCAATCTTGTACATGTTGGGGATCATCAAAAGCAGACCCTGCGAGGCGGTGAAGGTGGTGGTGAGGGCGCCGGTCTGGAGAGCTCCGTGTACGGCTCCCGCCGCGCCACCTTCAGACTGCATTTCAATCACAGAGGGGACTGTGCCCCAAATGTTTTTCTTGCCCTTGGCTGACCATTCGTCCGCAAATTCGCCCATGTTCGAGGAGGGGGTGATTGGGTAAATGGCGATCACTTCACTCAAACGATGCGCGACGGACGCTGTGGCTTCGTTGCCGTCAATGGTGATTACTGGTTTTTTCATTTTTACTTGCTCCTTTAATAGCAGGTTTTTTTCGTAAAAATCTTCAACATACAAGTTTATCCCCGCCTGTGTAGACTGGTTAGTTATAAATGACCTTGATTTGACTGAAAGTTGTCATATTTTGGACAAGAATTGTAGAATTTAGATTTGGCATTTTTTACCACGATGGGTTTCAAATTGAAGCTTTGGTTTTATGCCAGGAAGGACTTTGCCAAAAGCAACGCTGCCAGGGATTTGGCATCGGGCATTTCGCCTTTTTCTGCCATTTGGAATGCTTCAGCCACGGGAACTTTTTCCACGCTGAGGAATTCATCGGCGTCGGCTTCGAGCGGGTCGTGGCGCAGGGTTTGGGCGAGGTAAACATGCATGAATTCGGTGGAGTAGCCGGGCGCGAGGTAGAAATCGCCGATTTTTTCGATTTTGTCCGCGGCAAAGCCGGTCTCTTCGCGCAGTTCGCGGGCGGCGCAGACGGCGGGGTCTTCGCCCGCTTCGAGCGTGCCGGCGGGCAGTTCGAGCAGGTCCATGCCGGCGGCGTGGCGATATTGACGCACGAAGAGCAGGTTCCCGTTTTCATCCACCGGGACGAGGATGACCGACCCGCCGTGTTCGATGATGTCGAGCTTGGTTTCGCGTCCGTCAGGGGTTTTGAGGTGATCGCGGCGGATAAGGAAGGCGCGGCCTTTTAATAGAACTTCCGAGCGGAGTAATTCAAATGGCATAATGGTTTCCTTGAGGTTGGGATGGGATTAAAACTTTCGAACGGCAAACGTCGGGGACGTTTGCCTCCAATAAAGATAAAAAAAGCCCAAGCGTTTGCTTGGGCTTGGGCTTTGCTAGGGGATTTGCAGTTGCTGCCCGCTGGTCAATTTTGCCGAGACCGCGATGCTGTTTGCCGAGGCGATGGTTGCAGGGTCTAAGTCGCCAAATTTACAGGCGATGCTGTAAATTGTTTCCTCCGAAGAGCCGACGGTGTAGGTGGTAGGGTGGTTCGCCAGCATGCGGCTGCCGGGGAAGGCTCCGCTTTGGGGGATGGTGAGGGTCAAGCCGGCGTAGTAGACATCCGGGCTGGTGAGTCCACTGGCTTTCAGGAGGGCATCAGGATCTACATTGAAGCGGCGGGCGATGCAGTAGGGGAACTCGCCGTTTTGCAGCGTGTAACTTGCAGGGCGTACGCCCGCGGGAACAGGGGTGGCGTTGACGACCACTTCCGTTGTTGCGGCGGCGGGGGCTGCGTTCGTGGGAGTGCCCGGCTCGACGACGGCTGGCGTGGTTACCTCTGGCGTTGTCGGAACCACACTTTCGACCGGCTGGGGAGTGCCTCCGCCAGCCACGGCGGTTTGGGCTGCCTGCGTTTGCTTGCCGAACTCTTCGATCATTGCCATCGGGTTTTCAACCGAGGGAAACGGCGAGACGAACAGGTCTGGCGGGATCACAGTCGATGTGGCGACAGGTGCGGAAGATAATGATTGGGTACAGGCGGAGATCATTACCGTCGAAAGGATAAGAACGAAGATCGCCAGCAGACCGCGTTGTTTGTTGTTCATAGATTCTCCTCTTTCAAGATGTTCAATAAGTGATGGTAGCACATCCACTTTAAAGCGTCAAGCCGTCATTGTGGATTGCATTCGAACTTCAATATTCCCCGCTCTGCGCCGTTGGGATTGGAAATTTGAACCTGTCGCCAGGCTGCACACACCCCGCGACGGACTTTGGGGTCTTCCTTGATCGCGGCGGCGGAGATGGATTCAGCTGCTTCGAGGTCGCCGCCCAGCGCATTGGCTTTGATGAAGACCATCCATTCCAACGGGTCTGCGGGTTGGTAGCCGAGCGATTCCGCTTCCGCGCCAAGAGCGATGACCTTTTCATAATCTCCCATTTGGTAGGCGAGTTCGGCTTTTGTATAGTAATAGCACCACTCACGTTTCGGTTCCGAAAAGAACATGGGAGTGACGGGTTTCTCCGGGCTGGTGATAATCTGTGATGGGTCTGAGAGCGGAATGGCTTGGGTGAAGGTCTTGGGGAGTTTTTCGTACGCCTCCGCATCGCCCTGCGTCGCATCGAGGACGCGCAGGCAGCCGCCCCTTGGCATATAAATCACCACCGACTGGGAGGTATTGCCGTGGAACCAGACGGTGCGGTAATTGAAGGTGATGGGCTGGTTGGGTTCCAGCGAGGGCAGGGCGCCGCCCCCGACCCGCTTCTCGGTGTAGAGCATTAGGTAGGGCATATCGGAACGGGTGTAGTTGGGCGCGTACATCCAATTGATGGGAGCGGTGAAGGAGGCGTCGGTTTCGTAATCGATGGGCATCTGGTGGGTGAGGAGGATGGTGTTCGGTTCGAGAGCGGGCATCCGCCATGCCATTTGCCAGTAGATATTGCGCTGGTCTTCCCAATCGCGGCGGAAAATGTTGGCGTTGAAGAATTGTTGTCCGATGGCGAGGGCGATGAGCGCGGCGAAAAGATGAGGTTTGAAGCGGCTTTTTCCGAAGACCAGTTCCACGACGCCCAGCAGGAGCAGGCTGCCGCCAATCATCATCGAGACCATGAAGCGGTCGTACGATGATTGCAGGGTGAGCGGAAGCCCGGCGGCGAGCGAGGGCAGGCGGCCGAGCAGGATGCCGGGAATGCCGACAAGAATCAAGGCATGGGCGGGGCTGGTCTCTTCGCGGCTTTCCTGCATGACCTGTTTCAGGTACGGGACGAAAAAGGCAAACGAAAGCAGAATCAGCCCGAAGGTCAGGAGCGAAGCGGGCGCGGTGGGTGAGTCAAAAGTCAGGGCGAGGATTTGAATCCAGACGTAGAATCCAGCCTTCCAGATCGAGTCCAGGGCATCCCATAGAAAATCCAGCGCGGTGAAAGACTGTGTGGCGGTGATGGCATACGAGGCATACGCGCCGAATTTATAATAATAGATGAGCCATGCCGCGTTGAGAATCCAGATGAGCAGGTAGGGATACCAAGCCTTGAGCGTTTTTGTGAAGCGCTGAACCACGCCGCCTTCAAAGATGGAGAAGAGGAGCAGGAAGCGTATTCCTTCGATGCCGAAGAAATATTCGGTGGGGAAGATGCCGCAGAGTTGCAACAGCAGGGCGATGACGGTGTGCGCGGGGCTGAGGGAACGCAGGGCTTTGAAGGTGTACCCGAATGAAAGCAGGTAAAAAATAAAGGGGATGAGTTCCTGGTTGATGTGGGTGAAGGCAACCCAGTGCTGGCTGTACCCCGGAAAGACGAGCATGAAGAGGGCGGCGATGAGTGCCAGGCGCGGGCGTCCCTGCCAGATTTGTCGGAAGGTCCACCAGGCGGAGGCAGCGAGAAGGAAGCGGATAACGAGTGCGAAGATTTGCCAGTAAAGCGGGACGGCTGGGACAAGGCTGGTGGTGAAGTAAAACACGGGTCCCAAAAAGGGGCGGAAGGGGGCAAAGCTGGGATTGAAGTCGGCGGGACCGAGGAAATTGGCAGACCAGGCAAAGGGCCAGTCGTCCCAGTAAAAGCCGGTGAATGGAACCAATAGCCCATAGGCAGCCAGGGTGGTTAGTGCGAAAATGACCAAAACAGATATTTTGGGCAGGCGAATATTCATCATGGTATTGTAATTCTCGAAAAAGGCGCCTTTCAGTGTTGTTAGTTATAATAATTCAATTCTAAACCCTTTTCCCAGCTCGCCATGATATATTGCCTTCCACTTTTCACTAAAAGAGGAAATGAGATGAAAAAAATCCTTCCATTGCTGTTGTTGTTCGCCGTCTTTTTGCAGGCGTGCGGCGAACCAACCCAACCTGCGGAAGTCACAACTGCGACACAACCGCCTGTTGTCGCCGCTGAAACGGCGGAGACAGCGCCCAATACTGTACCTGCGCCCGCGACAGCCGAACCCCCTGTGGCGGTCGAGCCTGTCACGCATTTGATGATTCCGTCCACCGGAACCAGTGACCGCGCCACCGCCCACGATAATGAAAATTCGTTGTTCTTCGACACCAAAAAAGTCAAGACCGGTGACGAGTTTTACAAGAACCGTTTTGAGCGTCCCTTCACCTCGGTGGACATGAACTACCTGCCCGATTTGGATATCGTCAACTTCTCCATCACCAGCGACGAAAACTTCTTCTACATCAACATCTCGATGGTTGAACCTGACCCTGCCACTCAGTCTTTGACAGGTTTCTACGGCGTTGAGATCGATCGCAATGCCGATGGGCGCGCCGAACTTTTGCTGACCACCCGCCCGCCCTATTCGGCGGAATTTACGGCTGATAACGTTGCCGCCTACCTGGATGTAAATAGCGATGTGGGCGGAAACATCATCAACCGTCCCGATGATTTTCCCAGCGATGGTTTCGAGAAGACGATTTTTGATTTGAGCCGGGGAATTTATCCCGAAGGCAACCCCGACCTGGTTTGGGTGCGCCAGACCACCGATGGGACTCTGCCCGCAGTGGAGATCGCCTTTCAGCGCGCCATCTTCAAAGACGGCAAGGAAGCCTTCATGTGGAGCGTTCTAACCAGCGACGCAGCCATTGACCCCGCGCTCCTGTATTACAATGACTCGTTCACACCTGAACAAGCCGGCGCGGCAAACACCGACGACCCGAACTACCCCATCAGGGGACTGGCGGCAATGGACAACACCTGTCGCGTGCCGCTGGGCTTTCAAGCCGCTGGAAATGAGCCGCTGGGGTGCTTTGTCAAAAGCGGGGAAGTCGAAGAGAAGGCTACCCCCTCTGCAGAAGGAGCAAACTCCACCTGCGGACAGTTCATTGAACTCTGTTCCAACCTGAAATAGCCTGAGAAAAAGCCTGACGAACACTCGTCAGGCTTTTTTCATGGATTGGAGGTTTTGAATGGGAGTCTGGACGAGGAGATCACAGCCCGCCCAAACCGCATCCACCCCCGCTTGTTTTGCGCTGAGAACTGATTCGGCGACCCCAGCCTCATCGCCCCGATAGAGCGTCCCGACGGGGTCGAGGTTGCCAAATAGCAGGGTATCTTTCAAAGCCAGCCGCGCCGCCGCCAAGTCAACTGTCTGGTCGATGGAAACGGCATCTGCGCCAGCCTGAGCCAGCAGAGACAGGGAAGGAGTTACATTGCCGCAGACCGAAAGGACGCGTGGCTTGGGCAGCATTTCAAGCAATCGTTTCTCGGCAGGCAAAACAAATTGCTCATATTTGGCGGGACCGATAAAAGCAGGCGAGCCGCCCATATCGTGAATGGTGATGAAATCTGCGCCCGCGTCGCGATAGTCCACGCCGACTTGCGCCAGCAGGGAAGATAAATGGTCGAGGGCTTCAGTCACGGCAGCGGGTTCCTTCTTCATTTCGAGGAACATTTTGCCCGCTTCGACGATCAGCAACAGCAAAGTGTATGGGCCTGGAATCACGCCGCTGATGACGACCTCGCTGCCGACATCTTCTTTCAGCAGGCGGATTGCGTCGCAGACCAGTTTGATTCTCCCTTTTTTTAGAATCTCGGTGCCCTCTGTGTTCTCGGCGGTGATTTCTTTTACTGATTTGAACGCCGCCTTGCGAACCAGCGGAAACTCGAATTCCATATCCTCGCGGAAGTTGATTCCCGCGCCCAGGGCTTCGGCTTCGACGTACATGTCCAATGGCAGGGAGGCAGAGGGCAGTCCGCTCAACTTGAAGGTGCTTGCCGCCGCCTTCGCCATCTTCCGCGCATCCTTGTGGACTTCGGGAAAGACCAGCCCCTCGCTTTGCAAACCTTCCGCTGTGACGTGAATCAACCCGCTGAACGCGGGTGGGAAATCCACTTTTTTGCCAGACAACAAGTCAAGAATTTTTTGGCGCATGATTTAATCATGTAGGGGCGGGGTCACCCCGCCCCTACGGCATATTATTTCACAGCCTTTGCAATCGCCGCGATATGTTCGGGAGTCGAGCCGCAGCAGCCGCCGACGATCTTTGCGCCGAGGGCAACATACTTTTTGGCGAAGTTTGCCATATCATCGGGAGTCATGTCGTAGATGGCTTGCTCGGTCTGGATGTCCATGTGGGGGACTCCCGCGTTGGGCTTTGCCCAGATGGGGAAGTTCGGCACGGTCTTGCCGTATTCGGTGACGATGGTTTCCATGTTGTCGAGCGTGGTTCCGCAGTTTGCGCCGATGACGGTTGCGCCCATTTCGGCGTAGCGTTTCATCACGTCCTTCGGCTTGACGCCCATCATCGAGCGCGTGCCACGGTCATAGCTGAATGAAACCACAATCGGCAAGTCGGTGACAGAACGCGCTCCTTCAAACGCGGCGGTGGTTTCTTCAAAGGCAAACATGGTTTCGATGACCAGCAGATCGACTCCGCCCTCGGCGAGGGCTTTTGCCTGTTCCGCAAACGTGGCTTTGACCTCGTCAGCTTCGAGCGGACCGTAGGGCTTGATCAGCCCACCGACGGGTCCCATCGAACCGCCGACCAGCACGTCGCTGCGTCCCGCCGCCGCAGCCGCCTTGCGGACAAGTTCCACGGCGCGGATGTTCAACTCGGGAGCGCGGTCCTGGTATTTGGAATCCTTCAGTCTCATGCGTGTCCCGCCAAAGGTGCAGGTCAGGACGATGTCCGAACCCGCCTTGACGAACATCCCTTCGAGTTCCATCAAAATTTCGGGGTTGTCAATGATCAGGTCTTCAGGAGCCTGCCCCGCCTTCAATCCCATCTTTTGCAGGTTGGAGCCAGTCGCCCCATCCGAAACCAGAATTTCCCCTGCATTGAGTCTTTCCAAGAATTTGTTCATCCTGCTCTCCTTTTTTTACCACGAAGTGTCACAAAGGGACACGAAGGTTTTTCTTTGTGGCACTTCGTGTCCTTTGTGGTTGTGCTATTTCACAAATTTCTTCGCCATCGGGTCTTTTTCCCGATTCGGAATCAAATGCGCGATGTGCTCGAAGGCTTCGCTCATGTGTGGCAGGCTGGTCGCCAACATGAACTGGTTTTGGAACTCGGGATCGGTGGGCAGTTCGAAGCGTTCTACTTTGCGGGCGACGGAATCGATCTCGTTGCGCTTCTCCAAATTCAGCAGGGCAATGCGCGCCCCGTCGCCAGCGGAGTTGCCGACTGCATAAACCTTGTCCAACTCACAATCGGGGATCATGCCGATGAGCATGGCTTTTTCCTTGTCGATGTAACTGCCGAAGCCGCCAGCGAGGATGATTTTATCAGGAGATTGCAGGTTGGCGCGTTTGAGCAGAGTCCGCGCGGCGACGAACAGCGCCGCTTTTGCCAGTTGGATTTGACGCACGTCCTGTTGCGTCATCGGGATATCGCGCCCGATACTGGTCTCGTCTGCCCAGGCAATGACGTACTCCCAGCCATTCGGCCCCTGTCGCAGGCGGTTGGACTCCAACTTGGTCTTGAACTTGCCGCGCGAATCGACAATACCCGCGCGGAATAATTCCGCCACGCCGTCGATGATTGCCGAGCCGCAAATCCCTTTGACGTGTCCTCGGAATCTTTCGTGGTCGTTGTGCCAGCCTTCAACGCCGATGACTTTGTAGCGCGGCTCCAGGGTCTTCTCATCAATCTCAATGCGTTCCATTGCGCCAGGCGCGGCGCGCATCCCGTACTCGACGTGGGCACCTTCGAGGGCGGGTCCCGTCGGCGTGGATGTGCAGAGTAGGCGGTGTCGGTTGCCAAGTACCAGTTCGGCGTTCGTGCCGATGTCAATCAACAGCCAGTTTTCATCCTGCTTGTGCGGTTCTTCTGCGACGAGCATTGCGCTGGTATCCGCGCCGACAAAGGAAGCGATGGTTGGCAGGACGTGGATGTTCGCCGAGGGATTGATGTGCAAGCCCAGCTCCCGCGCCTTCACATCCACCGATTTGTGAATCGTCGGGACGAACGGCGCAAGTCCCAAATGCTTCGGGTAGAGATTCAGCAAAAGGTGGTGCATGGTTGAATTACCAACCAAAACCATCTCCAGAATGTCTTCCATGCTGATTCGCTGACTCGCTGAATCTGGATTTGCTGACTCGCTGACTTCTTCCCCCCCTGACTCTTCTGACTCACTCACTCGCTTATTCGCCGTCTTCACTGCCTGCTTCAATAACTTGTTCAACGTGCCGATGATGGCTTTGTGCAACTTCTCCAGCCCGTCAGGATTTTCGATGGTGTACTGAATGCGGGACATCACATCCTCGCCGTACACAATTTGCGGATTCATCTCCGACTCCGCCGCGAGGATTTCGCCCGTCCGCAAATTGCAGAGGTAGAGGGCGACGGTTGTCGAGCCGATGTCCACCGCCGCGCCATAACTGTCTTCGTGGTAGCCAGGTTGAACCTGGACAACTTCCTTATCCTGCCAGACGGAAACTGTCACCTGCCACTTTGCCTCGCGCACGGTGGACGAGAGAGTCCGCAGGCAGGCGTAATCAATCGTGAAATCCGACCAGCGCGGAAGATTCTCCTCGCCAGCGCGGACAAGCCCCATTGAAGTTTCCAGCCCCTTGGCGAGACGTTCCCAGTCCGCAATTGGGCGCTCCAGATTGGGCGGGGTCATCATCACCAAATACTTGCGGATGGACGGCTTGATTTCGATCTCGCGTTGGGTGGCGCTCTTGCGGACAATTTGCTTGTTGCCGCGGCTTTCTTCGGGGACGTTGATCAGCACATCGCCGCGTAGCTGACACTGGCAAGAAAGCCGAACCTGACCGACTTCCCAACCTTTGTCTTTGAGCAGTTTGGGACGGCGGGCAAAATAGGTCTCTTCGACGGCTGTGACGGGCGTCAGGTTCTCGCGCTTTGAGGTGATGTTGTATTTCTCGAAGCGTCCCTCCTCCACCAGAACAAGGCACTTGCCGCAGGTTCCGTTTTCGGCACAGATGGATTCGATATCGACACCCAGGTCGCGGGCGGCAAAGCGGACAGATTTGCCCTCTTCCACCTCGCCACGCCGACCAGAGGGTTGTAGAATAATGTTGTGTTTGTTTGTCATGTGGGTTGTTTAACTTTTATGTAGCGAATGGTGAATGGCTAATGGAGGATGGGTAATGAATATTTTTTCAGCCCATGTTCCATTCTCCATATTCCATCACCCGTTCTTTCGAGGAATCTCGATCTTCGCAAACTCAATTTCCAACTCAGCCAGCACAGCGTCAGCGACTACTTCGGGGTCGCCGTCGCGTTCAATCCAGTCGCCGCGTTTGTATTGGGCGGCGTAATCGTCTGTTCCTGCCAGACCTGTTGCCATGGCGTAGGCGTCTATCGCATTTTGAATCCGCTGCGATAGTTGTTTCTTGACCGTCTTCCCGTCGCCCTGCACGACGATGGAAGAGGGGATATGTTTCCAGTAAAAGATTCGATACTTTGTCATGAATTACCTCTCAAAATTTAGTGGGGCGATTTTACGGGAGGACGCGCGGTGGGTCAATGCGAAAAATGATGAGACCCTAAAGGTTTCAAAAACCTTTAGGGTCTGACATGGCGCTTCCCGCCAGCCAGCCCGTTGTCCACGCGGACTGGAAGTTGAAGCCGCCCGTCACGCCGTCGATGTCCAGCACTTCGCCCGCGAAGAATAAGCCAGGCACAAGGCGGCTCTGCATGGTTTTGAAATCCACTTCATTTAATTTCACACCGCCGCAGGTGACGAACTCATCCTTGAACTGACCTTTGCCCGAAATCTCGAACTGCCCCGCCGTCAACTCTTCAGCCAGTTTCCTCAATTCAGACTTCGAAACGTCTGCCCAGTTTTTATCGCCGATGAACTGAGTCAACTGTTTCCATAATCGCAGTGGAATCTGTGAAAAGGCGGGGTGAGCGGCGACTTTCTTACGCGCGTTTTCGCGCCAGTCTTTGTTGCGTTGCAAAACTTCCAGCGCGACATCCAGCCGATGGTCGCCGAGCCAATTCACGGTCAGCGGGGCGCGGTATTTTTTCTCGAACAAAATCCGCGCCCCCCAGGCGGAGAGTTTCAGCGCGGCAGGTCCGCTCAACCCCCAGTGGGTGACGAGCAGCGCCCCGCGTTGGGTCAGCCCTTCCATTTTCAGCGTCACATCTTCCAGCGCGATACCTGCCAGCCCGTCGAGCCGTTTGTCTTTGACGTTGAATGTGAACAGCGAAGGCACAGGCGCTTCGATGGAATGTACAAGCGATTTGAGGATGTCCCAAACTTTGGGATTGCTGCCCGTGGCGATTAATAACTTTTGAGTGTATATCTCCGTGCTGAGCACAGTCGAAGCGCTGCGAACCTCCAGCCTGAATCCACCCATCGGGCTTGTTTCCACCCGCAGCAGAGATGCGCCCGTTTGCACGGTCACGCCTGCCGCTTTCGTCGCCTCGCGCAGACAAGTTGCAATCGTCTCAGATGAATCGGTGACGGGGAACATGCGCCCGTCGGCTTCGGCCTTCAACTTCACGCCGCGAGATTCGAACCACTTGACTGTATCCGCAGGCTGGAAGCGGCTGAACGCCCCGCGCAGTGCCATCCCCCCGCGCGGATAAAAATTCACCAGTTGAGCGGGTTCGAAGCAGGCGTGAGTCACATTGCAGCGCCCGCCCCCTGAAACGAGAATCTTGGCAAGCGTCTGGTTCGATCTTTCGAGAATCAGCACCTGCAGATTTGGATTCAACTCGGCACAGCGAATCGCCGCGAAGAATCCCGCAGGTCCGCCGCCGACGATGACCACATTCCAATTTTGATTTGGCATGGAAAGTATTTTACCGTATCGCGTTATAATCCAATCGCATATCATGGTCTCGGTACACCCTTGAAATGCCCTCGGACTACTCGACCACCAAATCCAAAATCGTAAATCGGAACTCTTATGAAACCACATATTCTTGTCACCAATGATGACGGCGTTCACGCGCCCGGACTTCTCGCCCTCGCGCAGGAAATGCGCAAACTTGGCAAAGTGACCGTCTTTGCCCCCGATAAAAACTGGTCCATCTCAGGGCACGTCAAAACGATGGAACGCCCCCTGCGCGTGCGCGAAACCCTGCTGGCTGACGGTACGCCCGCCTTTACCTCTGATGGCGCGCCCTCGGATTGCGTTGCCCTGCCCCTGCTCGGTCTGATCGAAGGGAAGATAGACCTGGTTGTTTCGGGGATCAATCCCAATGCCAACCTCGGTCATGACGTGACCTACTCTGGCACAGTCACCGCCGCCATGGAGGCTGTGATTGCAGGCGTGAAAGGGATTGCTGTTTCGCTCGATTCGCCTGAGGGGAGCGACAAGGACAAGCTGGATTTTTCCACTGCCGCTGTCGTGGCGCGTAAGGTCGCAAAACAAGTCATCAAAGATGGATTGCCCGAAGGCGTGGTCATCAACCTCAATGTACCATATCTCAAGGAAAAACAGCTCAAAGGGATCATGATAACCCGTCAGGGACTCCGCGTGTACCGCGATGCGCTCGACGAGCGACTGGACCCGCGCGGCAAACCCTACTACTGGATCGGCGGCGAAGCCCCCACCGGCGTCGACGAACCCGGCACCGACTTCGGCGCCCTCCGCGCTGGCTATGTTTCCATCACCCCGCTGGAGTTGGACCTGACCCACTACAAGGCGATGGACATTTTAAAGAAGTGGAAGTTTTAGCGACGGACGATAGACGATAGACCGTGGACGATGGTCTGTGGTCTACCGTCCACGGTCAAAAGGATTTCCCATGAACCTCCTCCAAAAACTCTTCGGCGGAACCTCGAAACCCGAACAACATTATTATGCCTTCTCCGTCAAATGCCGCCGCTGCGGAGAAGTCATCAGTGGACGGGTGGACTTGAACAATGACCTGAGCGTCGAATATGAAGCGGGCGGCGATGTTTTTCACGCCCGCAAGATTCTCATGGGTGAAAACCGCTGCTTCCAGCGCATCGAAGTTGAGTTGAAATTCAACGCCAGCCGCGACCTGCTCGAACAACACGTCAGGGGCGGGGAGTTTGTCGCATGACCATTGAAGAATACTGGTCGGCCTTTCTCTCCACCCAGCCCGCCGACTCGACCTACCATCAAAAATCCTACGTTGCCGAAGGCTTTGGCGACGGCGACGACCTTGCTGATGAACTCGGCGCGCTCGTTGTCAGCGGAATCAAAACAGGAACCTGCTCCGCGCTTTGGGAGTGGCAAGCCGAAGGGAATCCCATTCCCGAAGTCGGGTTGGTCACTATCGTCTTGGATGGCAAAGGTCAGCCGATGTGCATCATCGAAACCGTCGAAGTTACCCAACGCCGCTTCGACGAAGTGGACGCCGACTTTGCCCGCGCCGAAGGTGAAGGCGACCTCTCGCTCGATTACTGGCGCGACGCCCACAAGACCTTTTTCTCGCGCACCCTTCCCAATATCGGCAAAGAGTTCAGCGAAGACATGCCGCTGGTCTGCGAACGCTTCAAACTGATTTACAAATAATGCGCCGCCTCACCAATATCCTGCTTGTGCTTCTTGCCGCGTACCTTGTGGTTCAAGCGGGTTATTCCACGCGCTGGCAAATCACCCACGACGAGGCCCCGCTGCTCTACGAAGCCTTCCTCATGCAAAGCGGGCAAATGCCCTACCGCGACCTCTTCGACTTTCAAATGCCAGGCAGTTTCCTTGCCTACTTTGCGCTCGGCGCTCTCAGCGGTTTCAGCGCCTTCCGCTTGCGCCTGCTTGACCTGCTCATCCTCGCCTCGATTCTCGCCGTCACCTATTTTGCGCTCAAACGCTTCGGTAAAGCGCCCGCCCTCGCTGCCGCCCTGCTCTTTGGTCTGAAATACCTGCAAGGCGGCCCCAGCATGTCGTTGCAACGCGAATACCTCCTGCTGATTTTTCTCGCGCCCGCCGTTTATATTTCTCTTTTGGATGAAATGACTCCCAGGCTTCGAGTGACGCTGGGAGTTTTGTTCGGCTTGGCGGCTTTGATCAAACCCCATGCCGCCATCGGACTCCTCCCGATGTTGGCAGCCGACCTATGGGCTTTTGTCAAACGCCCCAGCCTGACCCTGCTCCCTGCCGCCGCGGGTTTTCTCCTCCCCATCGTCACCGTCTTCGCCTGGCTCGGATTCACAGGCGCGTTGACTCCCTTCCTGAGTATCGCCACAAACTACTGGGGACTGTATTCCCAAATCAATGGTCAAATGGAAATCACTTCAGGCGCGGAGCGAATGTCTCTCCTGCTGACTCAAACTCTGCATCTCGGTGGACATGCCCTCTGGCTCATCCCCGCCGCCATCGGCGTTTATTTCAACCAAAACAAAAAGACCTGGCTTCTCGTTGCGCTTGCACTTTGTTACGCCCTCTACCCCGCCTTCTCAGGGCAATTCTTCCCCTACCACTACATTCCCTTCATCTATTTCATCATCCTTCTCGCGGCGCTGACCTTCAATCTTCAATCTCCAACCTCCAATCTCCAATCACCGCTTACTCGTAACTTTTTACTCGTAACTTCTTACTTCTTACTTGTTACTCTTGTTCTTCCTTCAAACACCTTCCTCCGCCAACTGCAAGGCAAACCCATCTCCACCTCCACCGACCGTGCCGCGCAAATTGTCCGCTTCCTCGAAAAGAACTTAGACGACGGCGATACTGTCCAACCGCTCGACTGGACAGGTGGTTCCCTGCTTGCCATGCTCGAAACCCGTGCCCGCATTGCCACCCCCTACGTCTTTGACTTTTATTTTTATCACCACGTTTCCAATCCCTACATCCAATCCCTCCGCGCCGACTTCATGACCGACATGCAAGCCGCCAGCCCGCGCTTCATCATCGAAGTCACCGCCATAGACAAGCCCTGGGTCTCGGGTCCAGACACTTCCCGCGAATTTCCCGAACTACGCGTCTTCCTCGACGAAAATTATTCCGTTGCCATCCAAAAAGACGATTACACAATTTACGAGATTGACGGTAGACCGTAGACCGTCGTCTACCGTCCACCGTCCACCGTCTAATCATGAAATACCTTCACCGTATCTCCATCCTCTACCTCGTTCTCCCCTTTCTCCTCTTCGTCCTCGGCTGGCTGAGACTATCTATTGCCATCCCCGTTGTCCTCCTCACCCTCTGGGCAACCTGGAGACTCCTATCCCAACTACCAATTACCAATTACCCATTACCTGCTCCCCGCGTCACTTCTTACTTATTACTCATTACTGGCATCTGGCTCCTCCTCTCCGGCATCGGCGGCTACGCCTTCCAAAACTGGGATCATCACTGGCGCAACGCTGTTTTTCACGACCTTATCGCCTACGACTTCCCCGTGATTTATTCCGCGCCCGAAAAGGGAGCGATTCAAATGCTGGTTTATTACGTGGGATATTTTCTGCCCGCCGCGTGGGTCGGGAAGTTCCTCGGCTGGCAGGCGGCGAACTTCGCCCTCTTCCTCTGGACGTGGCTTGGCGTTTTACTCGTTGCTCTTCAACTCGGCAACATCCTCAAAACTTCGCCTCTCAAAACCGCCCTGCTCCTCATCTTCTTCAGCGGACTGGACGCCGTTGGCGCGGCGCTCTTTGCCCGCGATTACCCGACCCTCTTCCCGCCGATTCAGCACCTCGAAATCTGGAGCGGAAACCTGCAATATTCCTCCTTCACCACCCAATTATTCTGGGTCTTCAACCAAGCCGTCCCTGCCTGGCTGTGCATCACCCTCCTCGCCGACGAATCCATTCTCCATTCTCCATCCACCATTCTCCATTCCCCATCCACCATTCTCTATTCCCCATTCCCCATTCCCTTCAAACTCCTCATCTTCTCCTTCGCCTTCTTCTTCGCCCCCCTCGCCGCTATTGGACTTTTGCCCTACCTCATCATCGAAATTTTCAAACACACCGACTTCAAAGCGCCGTTCAAAAATCTCCGCCTTGACGTTCTCCTCGCCAGCGGGATTATTTTCCTCGTCTCGTTTCTTTATTTTTCGTCCAACACTGCCGCCCAGGAGCGCGGACTTCAATCCATCGCGCTGAAAGACTTCCTCGCCTTTTTCCTGCTCGAAGGCGGACTCCTCTGGCTGGCGCTGGCTCCGCTCAAGTGGCGCGACCCGCGCTGGGCGGTGACGGGTCTACTGCTTGCAATCATCCCCTTCATTCAATTCGGCAGCGGACGCGACTTCGTCATGCGCGCCTCCATCGCCCCGCTTTTCTATCTCATGATAATGACAGGCGAAGCCATCTTTTCAAAAACCACTCCGCGCCTTTTACTTTTTACTTTTTACTTTTTACTCGCCCTCGGCTCTCTCACTCCGCTTTATGAAATCAACCGTTCCGTCTATCGCACAGTCCAATACTATTCGCTGGAATCAGGTCAACGGGCGCAACCAACTTTGGGCGAGGTGACGCACCTCGAACAGCCCGGCGCCCCAGAGGGAGAACATCCCAACGCCCTCGTCGCGGACGACATCCGCACCCTGAAATTTATGGACGATGAACTCTCGAAGAATTTTATTGCCAACGTGCGGCAATCGTTGTATTATCGTTTTATATCGTCGCGTTAAGACCCTAAAGGTCTTTCCATAAACCAGTACGACTTTTTAATGAGCGAGACCTTTAGGGTCTAAAAGGAAACCCCTCATGTCCCAAACTCAATTTCCGCCCAACCCGCAAGCCTTCAACGCCCAGGTCTGGGAAATTCTGCGCAAGATACCGCGTGGAAAAGTCGCTTCGTATGGGCAGATTGCCAAACTGCTTCCGCCGCCCGCCGGCGTGGACGCGGAAACCTACCTGGAGTTTGGGGCGCTTTGGGTCAGCGGCGCGGTGGCAAATTGCCCCGACGATATTCCCTGGCAGCGGGTGGTCAACTCGAAGGGCGAAATCAGCGAGCGCAACGGGCTGGAAGCCAAACGCCATACGCTTTTGCTGGAAGATGAAGGCGTCGTGTTCGGCGCGAGGGGGCGCATCGATATGAAGAGGCACGGCTGGAACGGTAAAATTTAACATGCCTGGCTTTTCTTCTCCCCCCAATCCGCAGGCGTTCAACCAGCAAGTCTGGGAAATTGCCCGCCGCATCCCACGCGGGAAAGTCGCCACCTACGGACAAATTGCGAAGATGATTCCGCCGCCCCTCGGCGTGGAGATTGAATCCTACGCCGCGTTCGCCCCGCGTTGGGTGGGCGGCGCGATGGCAGCCTGCCCCGACGATGTTCCCTGGCAGCGGGTGATCAACTCGCAGGGCAAGGTCAGCGAACGGGCGGGGGCGCAGAAACAACGGCAACTGCTCGAAGGGGAGGGGATACTCTTCGATGCCAAAGATCGCATCGACTTAAAAAAATACGGCTGGAGCGGAAGGGATGAAGACATTCCGCAACAGCCAACTTTATTTTGACCGTGGACTGTAGACAATAGACCGTGAACCATCGTCCTCCGTCCTCGGTCTTCCGTCTACTTCGTAAGTTCCACCACCAATGTATCAAGAGCCAGGTCCAGCGTGATTTGGCTCGTTTTGACTCGCTCATCAATTACCAACAAGTGGTGGTAGATGTTTTCCAACGATTCCATCGTAAAGCGGTTTGCCTGTCCCGTGGTCTTTTCCGCCACGAAGGGATGAACGCCCAGTGCGCGCGCCACATCGTCTTTGTTGCCGCGCCCGTCGAGGATTTCACGCGCTTGAATTAGCAGGCGGAATTGCCGCACGACCATGCCCCAAAGCGAGAACGAGTCTTCGTTTTCCAGCAGGCGGTGAAGCAGTTTTTGGGCGGCTTTGCCGTTGCCAAGCGAGAGCGCGTCAACGAAATCGAAGGTGCTTTGTTGGGCGGTGACAATGCAGACCGCGTCCACATCCGAGCCTTGTACGGGACGCGCCCAGTTGACGTATGCCAGCAGTTTGGCGAGTTCCATCCCCGCCTGACGGGTGTCCACGCCGACCATCTCCGCGAGTTTGGCGGCGGCAGCGGGTTCGATCTTCCCACCCTGATTTTTCGCTTCGTTGACGATCCAGCCCGCCATATCCCGTTGTTTGGGGAGCATGAACGCCTGCGTTTTGACCAGGTCGGAATTTTTCTCCGCCCATTTCAAGAGCCAATGTTTTGCCGCCTCTTTTGGTTCGATGAGTTCATGAATCACCAGCTTGACAGTGTCTGGCGCTTTGCTGATGTACTCTTCGAATTTTTTGCGGACGGCGGGATTGTTGTATTTTGACGACGGGTTGGCAAGCGTTACCAGCCGCTTCGAGGCGAGGAAGGGCATGGCGTTGAGCGCGTTGTTGAATTCCTCGTCGCTCAAGCCGCGGGCTTCGAAGTGCGCGGTATTCATCCCCGCTGTGGTCGAGTCGCTGAACCCTGACTCGAAGTCCTTGAGTTTGCGGGTGATGGCAAATTCGTCGTTGCCGTAGAGGAGGTAGATCATAAGTAGTAAACAGGTAAACAGGTAAACAGGTAAACAGGTACGTTTCCTTGTGTACCTGTCTACCTGTCTACTTGTTTACTTATTGTGTGATGACCCGATGCATGCCCTTGCGGACGGGGATGATGTCCACGATTTGCATGTGACCCATGAACGCTTCGGTGGTGACATTTTCCTGGAGCCATGTCCCCAACGGACGGGAGAGCAGCACGCCGACGACAGCGAATGCCACAGCGAACGGCACGAGCAGAATCTTCGTCAGCGTGGACCTGGCTCCCCGAAGCACAGACCAAGCCAGGGTCGCGGAAAGCAGGAGGGTGGTCGCCAAATTCGTTCCACAGCCTGCATGGACAGCCAATCCGCTTTCGCCGCTGCGTAATCTTTCCAGCGCTTCGGTGGACGCAGACCAAACCTCCTGTGTGGAAAAATCACCAAGCAGGAAAAACCCTGTCGGGTTGGAATGTCCCGCCATGCGCCCTTTGTGGGTGCGTGAAAGCATGTGCAGGGTGGCGTGTTCGAGCGCGTGATTGCGCCGTGTTTCAAGGATGAAGGGGAGATCGAGGATCATGGGCTGATTATACGCTTTAAAAGAATAACCACGAAGACGCCAAGCCTCGAAGACTCAAAGGCTGCTTGGTGTCTTTGCGACTTCGTGCCTTTGTGGTGAATGAGTTAGGTCTCGGTGAGGGTGTAAACCTGATGGAGCGCTTCCAAAAACTCCGCGGGCGGCATGGGTTTGAGGATTTGCCTGCGGGTTTCGCGGTCGAGGGTCTTCATCAGCAGGTATTGGACGGCGTACTTGCGGAAGAGCCGCTGACCGTCTTCCTCGCCGTAGAACTCGATGCTCTTCGCCAGATGCCTGCGGACGGTCTCGCGCACCTGTTCGGCTGTGACCTGTTCGCGGTTCAGCCTGGAAAATATCCACGGGTTGGCGAGGGCGGCGCGACCAATCATCACCGCGTCGCAGCCTGTGTGATTTTTCATCCGCTCGATGTCTTCGACCAGTTTCACGTCGCCGTTGCCGATAACTGGGATTTTTACCGCAGCCTTGACCTCGGCGATGGCGTCCCAGTTTGCGTTGCCGCCGTAGCTTTGCTCCTTCGTCCTCCCGTGGATAGCGATCAGCGACCCGCCGCATTCTTCGACAATCTGCGCGATGAGTTTGTAGTTTTTGTTCTTCTCCCAGCCGAGACGGATTTTGCCTGTGACGGGGACTTTGAGTTTGGCGCTGAGTTTTTTGAATGTCCGCGCAATTTTCAGCGGTGACTTCATCATGCCGACGCCTGCGCCGCGATGCGAAATGGCTTTGGCGGGACAGCCCATGTTCACGTCAATGAAATCTGGTCCCCAATCCTGCACGCGCAAGGCGGCTTCCAAAATTTTATCGGAATCGTCGCCGTAGAGTTGAAAGGTGACGGGGCGTTCGACTTCCTGAAAATAAAGTTTCTTGGCGGGCTGTTTCGACTTGCTCAGGATTTTCTCCACTTGCACGAATTCGGTGTAGCTCATGGCGGAGCCGAACTCACGGCACATCGAGCGGAAGGGCCAGTCGGAATAACCGTCCATCGGCGCAAGGATTGCGTCGCCGTGGATGGGGATGTCGCGGATAAAGAAGGTGGCGTCCTGACTGGCGAAGCCGTGTCGAAGGATGGGGGAATTGTTCATCGGAAACTCACTCAATACGGATAAGGTTTGGGACAAGTATAACTGCTTTGCAGGACAGTGACGTTTGCATATCAGTTCGACCTCCCGGTTGTGGATGCCGTATAATCAAAGCGCCTTCCAAACTCCCTGTCGATCTCAAGAAAGAGCATTCCCCATGAACATCCGAACACGACTCTTTTTGGCGTTTTTTCTCCTGACCGTATTGCCGCTTTCCATTGTCGGCTACATTAGTTTGAACGCCGTCGAAAACGTCAGCGAGTTGACAGTGGACAAGAGTATGCGCCACATGAAGGAGGTTGGAGAGGCATCCATTCGACAAAAGGCGCTGGATGTGGCGGCACAGGTCCAGTTATATTTTGAGGCGCATCCGGAATTGCAGTCTGACCCCGCAAGGATGATGGCGGATGAAGAACTGGGGCGGGTTGCCGTCCAGCCTGTGGGGCGGACAGGTTACACAGCGCTCTACGATTCCAGCGGGATCACTTATTTTCATTCCAATCCAAAATTGGTTGGACAGGATATGCATATGTTTGCGGCAACCCTGCCCGAGTTTTGGGCGATCTTCGATGTCAGCTTGAGCGGGCTGGTGGTGGGTTCCTATTATCAGTGGCAGGAGCCTGACGGTTTGTTGCGCGAAAAATACATGGAGTGCGTCCCCGTTGGCGGCACGGAGTTCCATATTGCCGCCACCACATACATCGACGAATTTTACGCGCCGATATACGACATGCAGCAAGAGTCCCGTTTTGTTTTCGAGCAGGCGCGTTTTAAGACGTTTGTGGCGCTTGTGTCCGTGATCGTTCTATCGTTGTTGATTGCCCTGGGTTTATCGTCCTACATCAGCCGCCCCGTCGCGGCAGTGGTGACTGCCTCGAAAGCTGTCGAGGCGGGAAAGTTTTCAGAGGTTGATTTGTATGAGGTTGGGCAGAGAAAGGATGAATTGGGCGGACTGGCACGTACTTTTTCCAGAATGGCGGAGCAGGTTCAAAATCGGGAAGAGAGCTTGAAGGAAGAGGTAAAAGACTTGCAGGTCAAGATCAGCCTGTTCATCGAGATCGACCAGGCGCGCAGGGAGAAGCAGGTGCGCGAGATCACCGAGACGGAATACTTCGAGAAACTTCTCAAACAAGTCGAGGTCTTGCGGCGGAAAAAATAGCGGCGGGGAAGAGAATGGGGGAGATGAGGAAGCAAGTCGTGGCTTTGACTCTTTAGACCACCTTCACCGCCGACCCCCGTTCCCCTTTCATCACTTCAATCCGGTTCGGGAAGGCATCTTTCAACTCGTCGAGATGGGTGATGATCAGGATTTTGGCAAAGTCGTGCCGCACGATGTTGATGGCTTCGATCAGCCGCTGCCGCCCCAGCGCGTCCTGCGAGCCGAAACCTTCGTCAATGACCAGGGTTTGCAGCCGCGCCCCCTTGCGTTGCGACAAAATCTCCGAGAGCGCGAGTCGGATCGCAAAATTCACGCGGAAGGCTTCGCCGCCCGAATACATTTCGTAATTCCGCAAGCCCGCCGAGTCGCTGATTTGGATGTCGAGCGTTTCCTTGAGGTCTTCGCGCTTCTTATCCTTGTACTCGGCTTGGGTCACAAATCGCACCGACATCTGCCCGTCGCTCAGGCGGTCGAGCAGGTCGTTTGCCTTCTGCTCGATTTGCGGCAGGGCTTGTTCAATCAGCAGGGCAGGCACGCCGTCTTTGCCGAAGGCGCGTTCCAGCGTTTTATGCCGCGCCACCTTCTGCTGCAATTCTTCGCGCTGTGACGCGTAATCGGCTTTGCGCGCGCGCAACCCCGCCAGCGCCTCCACCTTCTGACGCGCTGCGCCCACCTGCGCCCGCAGGTCGTTTTCCTCTTCGCGCAGGTCGCGCAATTCGTTTTCGGCTTCGAACAGGTTGGGCGCGCCCGTTTCGGATTTGGCTAAAGTATCTGCGGATGAACGCCAGGCGGATTCGCTTTCGCGGACTTCTTCTTCCTTTTTATTTTTTTCTTCTTCCAGTGCTTTGATTTCACCCGTCAAATGGCTGCTGACCTTTCGAGCGGATTGCAGGCTGCTGAATTCGTCTTCCGCCCCGCGCCCGCTTGATTCCGCTGCCCTCGCCGCCTCATGCGCCGACGGGTCGTAGCCGAGTTTCGCCAGTTCCTTGTCCAGTTTTGCCAACTGCTTGCGCGAATCCTTCGCAAAAGATTCATCCTCGAGAATCTTTGTCACCTCGGCAAGCCGCCTCTCGCCCGTCTGCTTCCATTCCTTTTCCGCAGAGCGCAGGCTTTCGATTCGTTCGGTGAGTTGGGAAACCGTGTTGGAATAAGCCAGGCGTTCTTTTTCAACCAAAGCCAGTTGGGTAATTTGTAATTGGTAATTAGTAATTTTCGACTCGATTTCTTCGAACTCGGTTTTATTGGCTCGAAATTGGTCGCCTTTGTCTTTTCCGAGTTTACTCAATTCCTCCAAAGTGGATGCGCGGTGCTCCTCGCTTAATTCCTGTCCGCAAACTGGGCAAACTGCCTTATCCTCGGTTTCTTTGAGCGTGTCGATGCGTCTCTTGATTTCATCCATTTCCTTGCGAAGCGAGCCATTCTCAACCTTCAACGCCGCGCCCCGTTCCCGCGCCTCGTTGCGTTGATTTTCCAACGCGCCCCGCTCCACAACCTTCGCCTCCGCCTCCTTCAACGAAGCCTGCGCCGCCGCAACCTGTTTCTCCAAATCACCAATTACCAATCTCTGATTACTGATCACTGACCACTGATTACTCAGTGCTTCACCCTCCTGCTCCAACTTTGCCCGCTCCACTTCGATTTCCCTCAACAGAGGCTGACGTTCTCCATTTTGAGCATGGAATTTCTGCGCTGACTTCTCGAAGGCTTCCAACTCTTTGCGCGATGTTTGCCACGACTTGAAACTGGCTTCGATTTCCGCCGCGCGATTCAACAGGTCGGCATAAATTGACTGCTCGCTTTGCTTTTGCGCCAGCCGTGCTTCGATGTTTGCCAGCCCCGCCTTTGCTCGTTCCAACGTCGCGGACAAAGTTTCCGCCAGTTTGCGCTGTTCCTGAATCAACGCCGCGTTCTTGCGGATATTCTCCAGCGCCGATTCCTGAGCCGTGCGCACCGCCGAAAGTTGGGCAAGCGTTTTCTCCAACTCCGCCAATCGCGCCGTCCGCGCCGCCTCTTCCGCCAATTCCGACTCGATCTCCGCCACGCGCCCGTCGATCTCCTGCACTTCTACTTCGATCAGTTTTCGCCTTTCGGCAGTGCGTTCTTTGTACGTGTCCCAAATCTCCAAGCCGAGAATCGAACTCAAGACCGCCTTGCGCTCGCTCGATTTTCGTTGCGTGAACTCGTCTGCCTTGCCCTGCAAAAAGAACGAGGCATTGATGAAAGTGTCGTAGTCCATCCGCAAAGTCTGCTCGATCCGTGCCTGCGTCTCGCGGGTGGATTTCTCCGTCAGCGGCTTCCAGTTCTGGACGATGGACGATGGACCGTTGACCGTTTCACCGTCCATTGTCTGCCGTCCATCGTCGCAAATTTGAAACTCCAGGGCCGTACTTTTCCCCCGTGGCAGAGTCCGAATCACACGAAACACGTTGCCCTCGTAGGCAAAGGTTAGCGCAACTTCGGCGGATTTTACATCCTGATTCAAGTTAATCACGTCCGCGCTCTTTCCCCGCGCTTCGCCAAACAAAACCCAGGTCATTGCATCCAGCAGCGAAGACTTACCCGCGCCGTTCTGTCCCGAAATACAGGCAAGGTCAAAAGAATTGAAATCGAGTTCAACGGGGTCGCGGTACGAGAGAAAACCAGCAATGCGAAGGTGAAGGGGAATCATTGAAAAGCCGTCCTCATTCTGCAATCTTCATTCTAAATTCTGCATTCGATTATAATCCACCCATCATGTTTGAATCTGACCTGCCCCGCACCCGCCTCCGCATGACCCTCATTGTCATCATCCTCGCCACCATCCCTTGTTATTGCGCTGGCTTCATTGCTCTGTCGGCGAACCCCAATCGAAACGGGACACCCACCCCGACCCTGACCCTCACCGTCACCGAAACGGGTGCGCCGCTTTCTCCCACGGTCAGCAATACGCCCGACGTGGTGACCAGCACCGTCAGCGCCACCCCGACCGAAACGCAGACTCAAACACCCACCCAGACTCCCACCGTCTCGCTGACTCCGTTCCAGCCGAATACCAGCACGCCGACTTTCACATTTACGTCGACCATTACCCAGACGTTCACGCCCACCTTTACCTTCACATTTACGCCGACGCCCACAGCCACATTCACAAACACGCACACACCGACCGTCACGTCGACGCCCACCATCACGCCCACGCCAACCATTGCACCATCTGCTTCGCCCACTGCATTTGGCGGCGGATGACCAACGCAGAGACCTCCCAAACGGGGTCTCTTTTTTTCAGGACGCCATGAACGACATCCTTCCTTTTTTGAAATCCATGATTTCCGTCGCGGGCCTTTCGGGATACGAAGCCCCCATTGCGGATTTGATTCACAAGCAGTGGACTCCGCTCGCGGATTCGGTCAGCCGCAGCAGGCTTGGCTCGATCCACGCGCTGAAATCTGGTTCGGTTTCCATCGCCTCTCCCCGCCCGTCGGTTTTGATCTCCGCCCACATGGACTCCATCGGGTTGATGGTCTCGCGCATCGCCGACAGCTTCCTGCACGTCACCAATATCGGTGGCGTTGACCCGCGCGTTTTGCCCGGTACGCCTGTCACTGTCCACGCATCGAAAACAGGCGAGGAACTCTACGGGGTCATCGTCATGCCACCTGCCACCCTTCTACCTGAAGGCAAAGGCTCTGGCGTGATCGGCTTGCCCTACTTGTTAATTGACATGGGACTCACACCCGCCGAGGTCGCAAAGCGGGTTGAGATTGGTGACCGAATCTCCTTTGCCACCGAACCCGTCGAGATGTCGGGCGGTTTGCTCAGCGGACATTCCCTTGACAACCGCGCCTCCGTCGCCGCGCTCACGGTCTGTCTCGAAGAGTTGCAAAACAAGAAGCACGACTGGGATATTTTTGCGGTGGCTTCCATTCAGGAAGAGACCACCGCGCTTGGCGCAATCACCTCCGCCTTTCAGTTGCGACCCACCATTGCCATCGCCCTCGATACAACCTACGGCTCAGGACCCGGCGCCAGCGGCTACGAGACTTTCCCACTTGGCAAGGGACTCACGCTGGGCATCGGTCCCAACAATCATCCATTTTTATACAAGCGGATGAAGGAAGTCGCGGCGCGGGTTGAAATCCCCGTCAAAGATGAACCCATGCCCGAATACTCCCTGACCGACGCGGACTACATGCAGCTCACAGCGGAGGGGATCCCCACACTGCTGGTCAGCATCCCGCTGCGCTACATGCATACCCCTGTCGAGATGGTCGCGCTCAAAGACATCCAGCGCGCGGGACGCCTGCTTGCCGAATTCACCGCCTCGCTCGAAGCGGATTTTATGAACAAGATTGTTTGGGATTAATTGCAGACCCTAAAGGTTTTGGAAACCTTTAGGGTCTTGAATGGAATTATAGAATGTTATCAATCGGTCAACCGCAAATTAAACTGCTCGAAAAATTGTGCAACGCCCTGTCCGTCTCTGGCGACGAGGGCGAGGTGCGCCGCATTGTCCTCGAAGAGGTCAAGCCCTACGCCGACGAAGTCAAGGTGGATGCGCTGGGCAGTGTTTTGGTCCGAAAACGCGCTGAGCGTAGTCGAAGCGCCCTGCGCATCCTGCTCGACGCCCACATGGACGAAATCGGCTTCATGATTGTCAACGACGATGGCGACGGCTTGTACCAATTCAAGCCAGTCGGAGGCATCGACGAACGTCACCTGCCTGGCAAGCAGGTCATTGTTGGCAGGGATCACACAGTCGGCGTGATTGGCGCAAAGCCGATTCACCTCACAACTTCATCCGAACTGGAACATACCCTCAGTGCAGACACCCTGCGGATCGATCTCGGCGAGGGCGGCGCAAGCATCGGTGACCGCGCCACATTTGCCACAAAGTTCAGGCGCGTGGGACCGTCGATTCTGTCCAAAGCCATCGATGACCGCATCGGGATTGCGATTCTCATCGAACTCCTCAAGCACGCGCCAAAGAACATCGAATTATGCCTGTCGTTCAGCGTGCAGGAGGAAGTCGGCTTGCGTGGCGCGAAGGTGGCCGCTCACTACTTTGAGCCTGACCTCGCCATCGCAGTGGATTCCACGCCCGCGCGTGACCTGCCCCATTACGAAGGCGCGGAAAATTTCACCTACAACACGCGGCTGGGATTTGGTCCCGCCATCTACATGGCAAACTCGTCCACGCTGGACGATCCGCGCCTTGTGCGCTTCCTCGCTGAAACGGCGGAGAAGCACAAAATCAAATATCAGTTCCGCCAGCCCGGCGGCGGCGGGACAAACGCGGGCGCCATCCAGCAGGCGCGGACGGGCGTTCCCGTGGTCTCGGTTTCCGTGCCGCACCGCTACACCCATTCGCCCGTCAGCATCGCGCGGGTGGAGGATTGGAAGAATACGCTGAATTTATTACATGAAGCGTTGCAGGACGTTACCCCATCGCTGGTAAAATCAAGACAATGAAACCAATTTTTCCAGACCCGAATTTACTGCCAGGGATATTCAAAAAATATCCCGATGTTCAGGCTGTCTATTTGTTCGGCTCTGTGGCAAGTGGCAAGGCAAATTCCCAAAGCGATATTGACCTTGCCATCGTACCGCGTGATTCCTCCCTGCGCGACAAAAAACTGGATATTCTCGCCGACCTGACCCGAAACGGTTTCAACAACGTGGATATTGTCTTTTTGGATATCCGCGATATTGTTGTCCGCTTCGAGGCGATCCGCCAAAACCGCCTGATATATTGCGCCCCGAATTTCGACGCAGGTTCATTCTTCTCGCTGACCATTCGCCAGTATTTTGATTTTCTGCCTTACCTGAAAATCCAGCGCGAAGCGTACAAGCATAGGATTCTGCAACATGGTCATTAAATCCGAAGTTATCCGCAAGCGTTTGAACAAGCTGGATGAGTATCTCAAAATTCTATATGGTCTGCAACGATACTCGTGGGAAGAGTTTTTATCTGAGCCTGAGCATTACGCCAGTGTTGAGCGGTTCCTTCATATGGCAATCGAAACCACGCTGGATATGGGCGGACATATTGTTTCGGAACTTGGTTTGGGCGAGGTCAACTGGTATAGCGACATCGCGGCGATTATGGAAGAAAAAGGTTATATCTCCGTTGAACTCCGCGAAAAATGGATTCGTATTATGGGCTTCAGAAATGTACTTGTCCATCAATATATCGAAGTTGACAGAAAAATCGTCTATGACGTTTTGCAAAACAGGCTGGGCGATCTCGAAGAATTGAAAGAAGTATTTGCTTCGTTTTTATAAGCGGGGATATTTTCAACAATGAACGGTCTCATTGCCTTACTCGGTTCTGGTGAATATCTCCCCGTAATGGATGAAGTGGATTCCTATCTGCTTGCCAACTGTGGCGCAAATGGACGCAAGCCGTGTGTGGTTTGCCTGCCGACTGCGGCAGGGGATGAAGGCCCGAAAAGCGTCGCCCGCTGGTCAAATATGGGCGTGGAGCATTTCACCCGCCTCGGCGCAAATGTTCAAGCGCTCCCCGTCATTGACCAACAATCTGCGGATAACCCGAATTATGCGTCGGTGGTCGAAAACGCAGATGTTATTTACTTCTCCGGTGGTCACCCAAATTATTTGTACCGTACTTTGAAAGATAGCCTCGTCTGGAAGTCTGCCCAAAAGGCTTGGGAACGTGGCGCGGTGTACGCGGGTTGTTCGGCAGGTGCAATGATCCTCGGCAAGGAAATGCCCGATGTTCGTGCGGCGGGGATCCGCTCCACTGCCGCCTTTGGCATCCTGCCGATTGCGTCGTTGCTGCCGCATTTTGACGCCATGCCTTTGTTTGGCAAGCCGCTGGTGGCCACCCTCCGCCGCCGACTTCGTGATGACGAGATCATGCTTGGCGTGGATGAAAACACAGCCATCATCGGCAGGCGCGATGGGGAATGGACTGTGATGGGAAGGTCCAAAGCACACGTGTTCACGAGAGATGAAAGCAAAACTTATGCTGCCGGCGAGAAATTTACACTCAAGTGACAGTCACCCGCTACGCGAGGTGACTGTCACTTGGCACTTCACGAGGAATCTATGAAACAACTACTCAAAACACTTACAGAAGCCTTCGCCCCGTCGGGGTATGAAGACGCCGTGCGCGAGATCATCTTGAAGGAAGTCAAGCCGCTGGCAGACGAAGTCCGCGTGGATGCACTGGGCAATCTCATCGTCCGCAAGAAGCCGACGAAGGAATCAAAATCTGCAAAGAGAATCATGCTCGCCGCGCACATGGACGAAATTGGCGTCATCGCCAGCCATGTGGACAAGAAAGGTTTTGTGCGCTTCACCAACGTTGGCGGGACATTTGGCAGGTATGTGCTTGGGGCGCGGGTGCGCTTTTTGAACGGGGTCACGGGCGTCGTCGGTTATGACCGGCTTGAACAAATCGATAACTGGCTTCCAATCAACAAGATGTTCATTGATGTGGGCGCCACCAGCAGGGACGATTGTCCGGTCAAGGTGGGCGATATTGCCGCCTTCGAGCGTTCTTTCACCGAGATGGGTAGCCGCCTCGTTGCCAAGTCTCTCGATGACCGTGCGGGCGTGGTCGTGTTGATTGAAACCCTGCGCGCTCTCAAGTCTACGCCGAACGATTTGTATTTTGTGTTCACCACTCAGGAAGAGGTTGGCACACGTGGCGCGGGCGCCGCCACCTTCGGGATCGACCCCGAAATTGGCATTGCCGTGGATATGACCCCCACAGGTGATACCCCCGCTTCGCTCAAAATGGTCATGGAACTCGGCAAGGGACCCTGCGTGAAATTCCGCGATGTGGGCATGATCGCCGACCCACGTGTGGTGGATTGGATGATTGGGGTCGCCGAGAAGACGAAGATTCCCTACCAGCGTGAAGTGTTGCTGGTAGGTTCCACCGACGCCCAGCAGATTCAAATCTCCCGAGCAGGCGTGATGACGGGCGCGTTATCGATTCCAGTGCGCTACGTTCACTCCGCTTCGGAGATGGCGGATTTCAACGATTTGAAAAACTCAGTTAAGTTATTGACGGCGATGCTGGGAAAGGCTGTTTCGTTTTAATAGGCCAACCCAATTTGCTCCCAAGTATCTTGTAAGGAAGGTCAGATTCTGACATGAAGCTCAAAAAGTGGCAGGTTGTCGTTTTGTCTTTGGCAGGACTTTTATCTTTACAATATCTTGCCTATTTGCCTACACCTCAACTTTACAAAACGTCACCCCATAATATTGTATTTTCGGCAACATCCACACCGCTGCCAATTATTGATGTTTTTCTAGTTTGCCAAGAGATTACATTGGAAGTGCAACAAGGCGATACGCTGGATTCGATTGCTGCAAATTATGCTGTCTCAAAAGATTACATCAAGCAATATAATCATATGAGGACTGATGAAGTATCGCCCGGTAGCACGCTGTTAATTCAGCTATGCAGTAATACGCCGATGCCAACAGAAACTGTAGCTGAATAGATACTGTAGTCGGAATTCGGGTATTTATCCAACCCACGCCCACAATCCCCACAGCGCAATCATTACAATTCCAATCCCAAACCTTGCCAGAAACGACCAGCCCCAACCGGTCATCCACGCTTTTGTGTTGGCAAGGGCGGCTTGTTTATCTCTGACCCGTCTCCACTCGGCGAGGAAGAGTCCGACGGGTGAGGCGATGATTCCCGCCAGCGGGGTGAGGAACAGGCTGACGATAATCCCCGCCGCAAACGAGAGCAGGATTGAACTCCAGGGGATGTCCTTGTCGCGCATGTGTTTGGCGATGATGATGTTATCCACGATGTTGCCGCCCACCATCAGCAGGGTGAGGACGACGAAGATCAGCCAGCCCACCCAGGTCATATTCCCCGCGATTGCCTGAATCACAGCGTAGACCAGCGTGGCAATCCACATCACGGTCAGACCGGGGAAGACGGGAATCAGCAACCCAAACAGCCCTGTCAGCAAGGCAAGAAAGGTCAAGACTTCCAGCAGGGTCTCGAAGTAAATTCTCCAAAATTCAGGGTCTGTCATCGGTTCCTCGTTGAAAAAAGACCTGACAGGTTGTTGCGAAAAGCCTGTCAGGTTGAACGATCATCACTATTTTACTTTACGAGAAATGACCTGACAGGTTTCCAAAACTTGTCAGGTCTCCTAACTTATTTTATGACATCAATCCCGCCCATCCACGGGCGCAGCACTTCGGGGACCACGATCGAGCCGTCGGCTTGCTGGTAGTTTTCCATGATCGCGATCATCGTGCGAGGCATTCCCAACCCCGAGCCGTTGAGGGTGTGGACGAACTTTGCCTTGCCGCCGTCGGCAGGACGATATTTGATGTTCGCGCGGCGCGCCTGAAAATCGGTGACGTTCGAAACCGATGAAACTTCCAGCCACTCGTCACAGCCTGGAGCCCACAACTCGAAGTCGTAGGTCATCGACGAACCAAAGCCGATGTCGCCCGTGCAGAGCCGCTTCACGCGGTAGGGGACGCCCAGCAGGGCGCAGGTTTCTTCGGCATCCTTCACCATTTTCTCGTGCATGGCTTCCGATTCTTCGGGCTTGCAGTACATGTACATCTCGACCTTGTCGAACTGGTGTCCGCGCTTGATGCCGCGCACGTCGCGTCCCGCGCTCATCTTCTCGCGGCGGAAGCAGGGAGTGTAGGCGGTGTACATCCTCGGCAGGCTGGCCTCATCGAGAATCTCGTCCATGTGCAACCCCGTCAACGGGACTTCGGCTGTGGGCACGAAGTAATAATCTTCCTCGTGGTCTTTGTAGAGGTTATCGGCAAATTTCGGCAGTTGACCCGCGCCATAGACCACGGCGCTCTTCACCATGAACGGCAGGTACTTTTCTTCATATCCCTGTTTAATGTGCAGGTCGAGCATCCACGCGATGACGGCGCGCTGCAAACGGGCGCCCGCACCTTGTAAAACATAGAAGCGCGAACCCGTCAGTTTTGTTCCACGCTCGAAGTCGAGGATGCCGAGAGCGGGTCCCAGGTCCCAATGGGGCTTGGGCGTGAAATCAAACTTGCGCGGCTCGCCCATCGTCTTGATGACCACGTTCTCGTTGTCGTCCACACCGTACGGGACTCGCGGGTCGGGCAGGTTGGGAATCGAGGACGTGAGCGCGGTCAATTCTGATTCGACATCCGCAAGTTGTTTGTCGAAGTCTGCGATCTTGTCCCCGACCACGCGCATCGCCTCGATCTTTTCCTGGCGCGATGCCGCATCCTTCATTTTGCCGATTTCCTTCGAGACGGTGTTGCGCTCTGCTTTCAAAACTTCCACTTGAGAGAGCAGGCTGCGGCGTTTTTCATCCAGCGCCAAAATCCCATCCACCGGGGACGGGTCCATCTGGCGGTCCTGTAATGCTTTGCGGACGACGTCTGGTGTTTCACGAATGATATTGATGTCCAACATATTGCACCTCCATGTGCATTAATGGAATACGCCCCAGTCCATGCAGGACGAGGGGCGTCTCGTGGTACCACCTGCTTTCATTGCTCTTCTTCTCTTCCTCTGGGAGAGGGCAGGGTGAGGGCAATCTCAGCTTGCATGATAACGGGTGCGTCCGATTCTCTTATGGCGGAGCCTCTGCGAGAATGACATGGCCCTTCGATGCGTTTTGCGTCAGGGCGAGCGAAGGGGATTTCATCACCTGGCTGGTCGTCTCACACCATCCGACGACTCTCTGAACAGTTGCATGATTACTTGTCTTCGCGCTGGTCTTTTGTAGATTTGAAATTATACTCGCCGGCAGGGAGATGTCAAGAAATTGTCATTGACCTGTTACGGGGTTGCCAACTTCGCATTTCACTTGTATAATCCGCCTTACATTTCAGTTAATTGGAGTCACGCGTGATGGATCAAAACGAAGCCCTGAGCGGGCAAGGGGCGGAAAACGCCCAGGGAGAACACCCTAACAATCAAACAATGGAGTCGCTGCTTGAATCAGAATCCATGAGTGTGGAATTGCCCCAGGTGGGCGAGATCCGCAAAGGCGTCATTGCAAGCATCGGCGCCAACCAGATTCTCATCAGTGTCGGAGCGAAGTCGGAAGGCGTTGTCGCAGGCAGGGAGTTGGAACAACTCACCGCTGAAGAACGCGCCGCGCTTCAGGTTGGTCAGGAAGTCAACGTTTACGTCCTCAACCCCGAAGACCAGAATGGCAATGTTGTCCTTTCGTTCAAACGTGCCCAGGAAGAGATGTCCTGGGAAAACGTCGAAAAGATGATCGCCGACGAAACCGTCATCGACACGAAGATCATTGGATTCAACAAGGGCGGTTTGATTGCCGCAGTGGGTAACCTGCGTGGCTTTGTTCCTTCCTCGCAAATCAGCGCCATGCGCCGTTCACAGGCCAGCGGCGAGACGCCCGAACAGCGCTGGCAGAAGATGGTCGGTCAGCCGATCTCCGTCCGAATTATCGAAGTGGACCGCGAACGCCGCCGCCTGATTCTCTCCGAACGCTCCGTCAACACCGAATCGCGCTCTTCGATGAAAGACCGCGTCATCAGCGAACTCGAAGAAGGCAAGGTTTACAACGGCAAGGTCACCAGCCTTGCGGATTTCGGCGCCTTCGTCAACATCAACGGCGCAGACGGGCTTGTCCACCTCTCCGAGCTTTCGTGGGAACGCCTCAACCACCCCAAGGAAATCCTCGAAGTCGGGCAGGAAGTCCAGGTCAAGGTCATCAACGTGGACCGCGAAAAGAAACGCATCGGGCTTTCCATGCGCGCCCTTCAGGATGATCCCTGGAAGAGCCGCGTCGAGAAGTACAGCGTCGGTCAACTGGTCGAAGGCACCATCACCCGCCTGACCAAGTTCGGCGCCTTTGCCCGCCTCGAAGGTGACATCGAAGGTCTGATCCACATCTCCGAGTTGAGCGAAAACCGCGTCGAGCATCCGAAGGAAGTTCTCAAGGAAGGCGAGACCAAGACCCTGCGGGTCATCCGCATCGATGGCGAGCAGCACCGCGTGGGACTCAGTCTCCGCAAGGTGGACTCAGCCGCCTTCGCCGACAAAGACTTCAAGATGCTCACCCAGGAATTCCACGAGCAAGACGAAGAAAGCAAATAAAAACAGCAGAGCGCGCCGAAAGGCGCGCTTTTCGATAACCTTATGCACATGATTGTTGACGCGCACGAAGACATCGCCTGGAATGTGTTGAAATATGGGCGCGATTATACGCGCCCGGCAGCGGAAACCCGGCGGCTCGAAATTGGTTCCCCCACCGTTCTTGAAAATGAAGATGCCATGCTTGGCTGGCAGGATTACCAGCGTGGGCGGGTGGCGTTGGTTTTTTCCACCCTGTATGCCACGCCCATACGCTGGCACAAAGAGGGAAATGATCTCGAGGTTTATAAAACTTTCGACGAAGCCCACAAACTCTACCGCAGGCAGTTGCTGACTTATCACCGCATGACGGATGATGCGCCCGATAAATTCCGCCTCATCCGCTCCCTGCGCGACCTGGAGTTGATTCTCGACCACTGGTCGAATCCCAGCCCGGAGCAGGGGCATCCCGTTGGCTTGGTTGCGCTGATGGAAGGCGCCGAAGGCATCCGCAGCCTTTCCGAATTGCAGGAATGGCACGAGCTCGGTTTGCGGATCATTGGTCCCGCATGGGTCGGGACTCGCTACAGCGGCGGCTGGCGCGAACCCGGTCCGTTGACCAAAGACGGGCGCACACTCCTCTCTGCGATGGCAGATTACAATTTCTTCCTCGATCTCAGTCACATGGATGAAAAAGCCGCCTTCGAAAGCCTCGATACCTACAACGGCCCCATCCTCAACACACATGCGAACTGCCGCGCGCTCCTGCCGGGGGATGATTCAAACCGTCACCTTTCCGACCGCCTCATCGAGGGCATCATCGAACGCGATGGGGTGATGGGCATTGTGCCGCACAATCCCTACTTGAAAATCGGATGGAAGGTGGGGCGCGACAGTCGTGAGGAAGTTCCCCTCCGCCTCGTCGTGGATCACATCGATCATATCTGCCAGATCGCCGGTGATGCATTGCACGCGGGGCTTGGCTGCGATTTCGACGGCAGTTTTGGTTTACAATCTGTGCCACCGGAACTCGATACGATTGCCGACCTCCAAAAATTGTCACCCATGCTGGCAGAACGCGGCTACTCCGAAACAGACATTGCCAATATCCTCGGCGGTAACTGGATTGCCCGCCTGAAAAGAGACCTGCCCAAATGAATTCGAATCAAACTGTCCCAGCCGAAGAACAGAGCGAGCCAGATGACCCCTTTACTCCGCGCGTATATTTCAGCATCGCTGTCACCTTGCTTGGCTTGCTGATCTTTGTCGTCGGCGCCAAGCCCGATTGGTTCGGCTGGGACCGTAGCCCTGTCGTCGGTTTTGTGCAAATTGCCGTGTTTCTGGTTGGGCTGGCATTCATCTGCCTGGGGGGGTATGTTGGACTGCTGACCCTGTGGTGGGGGCGCGAGCGCACCATCGTCGGCGATATCGGTACGAGGCTGGTCGGAACCGGGTACGTCATCGCGGTCTTTGCCGGGCTGGCGGATATCTTTGGCATGGGCTCGCAGTCCTTCCCCAACATCCCTTACTTCGGCCCCTGGCAGGCAACCGGCGTTCTGGCCGGGCAGGGACTTATCGTAATTGGTTTCCTTTTGTTCATCCCCTACCGGTTCCGCAGACCAAAAAATAATACGTAAACGGTAATTGCCTTTTCCGACGGCGGTTTGTATAGTATGATAGTGTTATTGTTTCCCGCATACAGCATCAATTACACACAGGAGTTTTTCGAGGAGGCATGACATGGCACAGAAGAAATGGGTAAATCGTTTCACCCCGCTTTACAAGCCGGCGGCGAACATGGACTTAACCCCTTTGACGTTAAAAATAAAATGGAGGGATTTGTTCGAACGCACCATTGTCGAGGTGACTGGCGAGAAGCGGGAGCCTTACGAAGAGGTGCGGTATTACACCGAGACAGGTTTTATCACGGGATGGATACACAGCGGTGACCTCGAAGATTACGTAGAAAATTACCCTCGTGACTGCGTGGTCATCTATAACCAGACCGCCGACCCGAACGACTTCGAGCAGTATTTCGTTTTCAACGGCATTAAACAGGTCAATGCTTGCGGTGAGTTGTGCGTGGCGTACGTCCTCGGCATCTCGTTGCAGGAAATGCTCGAAAACTGGCAGGTGAAAGCCCCGACTTTTTGGAAGTCGATCTTTGGCGGCGGCAGGGCACGTGGCACGGGATCCGGGGAACTCGTGCAGATGTTCGATATTTTCGCCCAGCCCAGTGTCCAATTGACCACCGCTCTCTTCGAGCCGCACATCAAACGCAGCCGTTATACCATTAGCGGGATGCGGAAATTGCTCGAAAGCGGTTCCGTCATCGCCAGCGTCAACATGGACGGGGCATCGGGCTTCCTGCGCGGAAGCGGGGTCCTGCACTGGGTCGTGGTGACCAAGGTCAGCCCGGAACGAAACGGACTTGGCTGGGTGGAAGTCTACAACCCCGCCATGAACCGCATCGAATCCTATTCGTGGCAGGAATTCATCAACTCGGCGCACCTGCCCTATGGCGTGTACGCGCCAGACCCGGCCCCCTGAAACAACCGGTATAAAAAGAAACCAGCCAATTGGCTGGTTTCTTTTTTGATCGTGGTGCCCCCACGGAGATTCGAACTCCGGTCGTGGCCTTGAAAGGGCCGCGTCCTGGGCCTCTAGACGATGGGGGCTTTTTTAGAGCGGGCGGATTTTATCATCCACCCCCAAACCCGTCAAGCAAATTGTGGGACTAATTTTCGGGTTTTACGCGTTGGTTCAACAGCGCCATCACATCCACCTGCTGGCGATTGATCAGCATTCCGGGGCTTTCCACCCGCAAGGTCGGGATGAGGATTGCGGTGAGCGTGGCATTGAAGATCGGCAGGAATTCGCGCGAGCCATCGGCGATGAGCGCAGTAAAATCGAAGCGACCGGGCAATTCCATGATGCCCTCGATCTCGAACATCTGTGTCGTAATGCGGATGGGATACTCGACCACGCTGGTGTATCCGCCGCGCACAATGGCATGAGGACCGAGGTCTTCGCGCCGGGTGAGGCAGGCGGCGTAGATATGTTTCTTCATCATGCGCACGACTTCGAAGTGGTCCACCAGTTTCGTGGGCATGTGCAGGCGCGCCATGCGTGCATCGTTGATTTCAATTGAAGAACGGGTTGGGTCGTTCATCATCCCCATCGCCCCGTGTGTCGTGACCATGATCTTGCCGACCACCCGGTAGGCAGTGGTAAACACATCGGCGGCAAGAAAACGGTACGTGCGGGGGGAAACATCCTGCATAAGCGACATGGCAACTCCCTCGTTTACGAATCACGAACCGGGCGCGGCAAATCGCTCTTCGGGCGCGGAGGCGGTGCCGCGCCGCGCCGCTTCTTGGTGGGCTTGCCTGCATTCGGTTCGAGAATCATCTCCAGCCACATGACCGCCTTCATATCATACTCCCGCCTGCCGCAGACATCGCAGACCCACGCGGGAAAATGCGGCACACTGATCAATTGGCTGCCAATCCACGTAAAATAGGTCAGGCGGCGCGGTTGCAGATTGCCTGTGCGGCATTCGTTACAGGGAAAAACCTCGGTCGAACTTTTTTCGATTTCCTTCATCTAAAATACCTATCCAATTCCTATTGGGCGGATGGAAGGTTCGTATGCTCGATCACCTTCCAAAACGGCGGGGGCCAATAAATTATAACCGCCTTGCCGACCACCTTATCGAAGGGCAGGTAGCCCCACGAATGCGAGTCGGATGAATCGTTGCGGTTATCGCCAAGCACAAACAGGTGCCCATCGGGAACCACCCACTCCCCCGAGTAGGCGGGAGCCGCCGCAATGTACGTCTCCTCCAGCGATTGCCCATTGACTGCGACCGCGCCGTTTTGCACGCTGACCACATCGCCGGGCAGACCGATGACGCGCTTGATCAATTCCTGTTCGGGATCAATCGGGAAATGGAAAACAATAATGTCGCCGCGCTCCACATTGCCAAGTTGATAATTGATCTTGCTGACCAGCACGAACTCGCCGTCTTCGAGGGTTGGCAACATGCTGAACCCATCCACACGCACCCGGGCAGAGATCGCGTTGATGCCCAAAAACAGAAGGGCTGCCAGCGCCAGCGTTTCGATGATATCGAAAAGAACCCGACCCCAATGAATCTTCTCTTCCGTCGGAGCGGGCGGCTGTGTCCCGGCTTCCATTTCCTGTTGCAATTCTTCCAAACCTGCCTCCTGCTTTTTATGAAATTATACTTCCCTTTTCCCGAAGTCCGCTGCCACTTAAGTCTTACCCCAGGCAAAGAATGTGGGGACATGCAAAGCCCGCTCCCCGCCCCTGTGCGCGGCGTCATCCAGATTTTTCATCATTTGGATTTCCTCCCCTGGGACGATTCCTTCCAAATCGGATTGGATCACATCCCATTCGGTTTCCCAATCTTCGGGAGATTGAACCACCGCCCCGCCTCGGATGGGTCCTGTTTCGATGAGCCGAATCCCAGCCTGGAAAAATGTCTCCGCGAGCGATGCGCCGAAAGATGGGTTCGCGCCCTGCCTGCGGAGCGCTTCGGTCTGCCACCTGCCCAGCGGTTCGAGCGCTGGCGGCTTGTCCACCCGTTGACTGTAATCGGGTTCTGCCAGCGCCAGCACGCAATGCCCGACTCGCGCCATTTCGCAAAGGACTTGCAATGGGTCTTTCACCCAAAGCAAAAGGTAATGACAATAAACGATGTCGAAGGATTTATCGGCATGTGGAAGGAAATGCCCATCGCCCTGAGACAGCGAAGCGGCTGGGGCGTGGATTCGACACTGGGCGAGCGAACCCGCATTGAGGTCGAGTCCGCAAAGCGCGGGACCAGACAACTCGCGCAGAATCGCTCCCGTCCCGCATCCCACTTCCAGCACGCGGCGCGCGGTTTTCAATCCCGCCTGTTCGAATAGATACGTTCTCAGGTCGCGGGTCCATGCGGCTTGCTGGAGGTAACGCGCGTGCCAGTTCATCCTTCACAAAAACATTTCAGGCTGCGGTTGAGTTTGTCGGAGTCATCCCACCAGTTGCGGACAAATTCCACCTGTGCGTCGGTTTCGGGTGCGCGCGAGTGATAGGGGTCGGCAGGCCGGGTTTTGAACAATTCGTTGACCTTTTCGAGCGCCTGCTCATTGGACATGCCGTGACGAACCAGGTAACAGCCGACAGCCATGCCCGTGCGCCCAATTCCACCCCAGCAGTGAACGTAAACACATTGTCCGCCGCCGATAGCTTGATCGATGGCGTCCAGGATGGAGGTCATGGTATCGGATGAAGGCACGCTCAAATCGCGGATGGGGATGCGCTGGTGAGCTACATCGATGCCGCGAAGCCCCGCCAGTTCTTTGAGGGTGGCTTCGTACGGGACGAGTTCGCGCGCTTCGGTCAGGTCGATGAAAGCGGTGATGCCCGCTTCGAGAAAGGCGTTGATGCGGAGGCGCATGGTTTTTGGGTCGCGGCTGCCGGGATATTCCCCGGCTAGGAAGCGGTTTTCTTCGACCCAGTATGCTTCAGGGATGGGAAGTTTGGTTGAGTGGCTCATTTTACAAACGGGTTCTCCAGTGAAAATATTGAGCCGATTTTAATTCATGTGCGCCGCCTGTGCGGATAGGATTCAATAACTGATGTTACGCAGTGTCGTTCTGAGCGAAGCGAAGAACCTCTACGATTGTCTCAGAGACCCTTCGCTGTCGCTCAGGGAATCACGGTTGAGAGCGTAACATCAGTTAATAATGACAGGATGTCAGTATAATAGCCCAACCCTGTAAACTTGTGAGGATTCATGGATTCGATTTCAGAACGCCGCAAGGCGGTTCTTTTTCTTGTGATTGCCGCCGTGTTGTGGAGTACCAGCGGAGTATTGGTCAAAACACTGAATTGGGGGGCCTTGGCAATTTTGGGCGGGCGGAGCCTGTTTGCCAGCCTGGTATTCCTTGTTTACCTGCGACGGCTTCCCACCCAATGGACGCGCTGGAAGATTCTGGCCGCGGTAGGTTCCATCCTGACCCAATTCCTTTTTGTCACATCCACCAAATTGACCACTGCCGCCAACGCGATCTTTCTGCAATATACCGCGCCCATTTATGTTGTCCTGTTCGGATATTGGTTCCTGCGCGAAAAGCCCTCGCGAACCGACTGGGTTTCGATGGTTGTCATCTTTCTGGGAATGGCGTTGTTTTTCGGGGATAAACTCAGCGCCGAAGGTTTCTACGGGAACGTCCTGGCAGTGTTGAGCGGCCTGACTTCCGCCCTGATGGTGGTTTCCTTCCGCGCGCAAAAGGATGGCGCGCCCGCCGAAAGCGCACTCATTGCCAGCCTCTTCACCGCAATAATCGGGATCCCATCCCTTTTTCAGGAAACATGGACTGTCCCCGACTGGCTGACCGTTGCCTACCTCGGCTTGTTTCAGATTGGGCTTGCCTTTGTGTTTTTTACCAAGGGGATCAAACATATTCCCGCTTTGGAAGCCAACCTTCTCGGAACGCTGGAACCTGTTTTGAATCCGTTGTGGGTGTTCCTTTTCCTCGGTGAAAAAATGGGGACCTATGCCCTGTTTGGCGGATTGGTGGTGATGGGTGGCGTGATTCTCAGCGCGGTTGGCAGCGCCCATGCAGCGCAGGAAAGCGGGTAGGCTGGGTGAAATAGAGTCCGCGCTCTGTTTTGAAGTTGACAAAAACTCCCTAATTTGTTATATTCTGTGAATTCAAACATAAAATCACAAAATATAACACCATGACCAATTCCCTTGACCGCGAGAAAAAAATCATCGAAATCCTGCAAAAGCAGGGAAGTGCCTCTGTCCAGGAGTTGGCAGAGGCTTGCGGCGTTTCCAGCATGACCATTCACCGCGAACTGGATAAACTGGCAGAGGCAGGACTCATCCAAAAGAAACACGGCGGCGCGGCGCTGGCGGAACCGTCCCCAAATCAATGCGCCATGTGCGGCAAGTCCGTCTCCGAGCGGACGGTCTTCATCGTGCAATTGGAAAGCGGCGAACAAAAACGCGCCTGCTGCGCCCACTGCGGTTTGATGATTCAGAATCACGCCAAAGGCGTCCAGCAATCGCTCACCGCCGATTACCTGCGCGGACACATCCTCAGCGCGGGGCAGGCGGTTTACCTCCTCAATTCCGAAATGGCGGTCTGCTGTATGCCCAGCGTGCTAACCTTCGGCTCACGACAGGATGCGGAAAAGTTTCAAACAGGCTTCGGCGGGACAATTGCAAACATGCAGGAAGCGGTTGAATATTTGCATACCAAATCCTAAAGGTCTTAGAGACCTTTAGGATTTTTATGATTTCAAAAACTCCAAAGGAAAATTCACGAATGAAAAAAATATTATTTGCCTTGATTTTGACCTCCCTCCTGCTCGCTGCTTGCGGCGCGAACATGCCAAATGAAGTGTCCGCAAAAGATTTTTGGGCACGCGCTGGCATGAAAGACGGCAACAGCGCGGCGTACATGCTTTTGCAAAACGGAACCGACGCGGATGATGAATTAATCGGTGCGGCTTCGGATGCGGCGCAAGCCGTGGAACTTCACCTAAGCCAGATGAAAGCCGACGGCACGATGGAGATGATTCAACAGCAGTCCATTGCCCTGCCCGCTGGAGAAAAGACCGAACTCAAGCCTGGCAGTTATCACATCATGTTGATTGGTCTGACCCGCGACTTGAAAGCAGGCGATGAAATTTCCCTGACCCTCAAATTCAAGAACCGCGCCGACATTACCCTGACCATCCCCGTCAAAGACGCCGAAGGCATGGGCGGCGGCGGGATGGACGGACACCAGATGCCGTAAAAATAAAAAGCTGTCAGGCGTGGAAAATTCCAAACCTGGCAGCCTTTTTCGATTGTCGTAAAAACTAAATCCCTGCGTTGTTGAGGATGTTGGAGAGGCTCGAAAGCGCAGCGGTCAGTTCGGGGTGAGTGACTTCGAAATGGTCGATGTAGGCTTGAAGTCGCTGCAACATGGATTGTTTCGCCTCGGCGCGTTCCAGCAGGTCGCGGATATCGGCGGAGAGTTCACGCAGAAGCGCCTGCCCCTTTTCGTCGTCAGGCTGGATTCCTTCGATTTCACTTTTCAATTTTTCGAGCAGTTGGTCAAGTTCCTGGTTCATGGTTCACCTCTTTTGGATGTGATGAATGGTCTTGCCTGCTTTAATTGTACAACGGTTTTACCTGTTGGGAATTGGGGTGGGGCGGGATGACCCCGCCCCTACGTGGAACGCAATAATTCCTCGTCAGCTTGCTCGGCTTCCTGGTAAATGCGCTTGACCTCTTCCTTGATTTCGGCGGAGGCGCTGGGGGTCATCGAGATGAACTTGATCAAATCACGAGCCTGTCGCAACAGGTCTTTAACTCCAGCGACGTAGGAAAAGTCACTGCGTCCGCCTTCGATGGGGACGGGCAGGTCACGGGCTTGTTGGATCAACTTGCGGGCGCGGATAATGCGTTCAGCGGCGGGGATGAGTTTTGCCATTCTGTTTCCTTTTTTACCACGAAGCCGCCAAGACACAAAGACACAAAGAATTTTCTTTGAGTCTTCGAGGCTTTGAGCCTTTGTGGTCATTTTCAAGCGTGTTTAATAATTTTTTCTGATAGCCCAGCCGAGGTAGGAGGCTTGCAAGCCGCCGCCTGTCTGGAACTGGAGTCGGCGTCCGAGTTCGGCGAAGGTGAGCAGTCCCAGTTTGCGGCGGATGAGCAAACCAGCCACCTGCAAATCGGGCAGGGCAGAGTTCAGCCCCGTCATGTCGCGGTTCTCGAATCCGACCTTCTCGAAGAGGGCGAGGATTTCTTTGGGGGTGATGAACTTCTCCCAGACGTGGGTGTCTTTGGGGAAGAAACTGGTCAACGCGAAATCTTGCGCGGCGAAGATGTTTGCCTTGCGCGATTCTTCGGTACGGTTGATGGTGTCGTAGCAGAACATGCCATCAGGCTTGATGACGCGAGCCACTTCGCTGAGAGTCTTTTCGAGGTCTTCCACATGCTCCAGCACATCGCAACAGATGACCACGTCGAATTGACCAGCCTTGAAAGGAATATCTTCGCCGCTGCCCTGGCGGTAGTCGATGGTCAAGCCTTCGAGGGCGGCGTGACGACGGGCGGTTTCCAGCGAAGGCGCGGAGGGGTCGAGTCCCGTCACGCGGCAGCCGAGTTTGGCAAACTCTTCGCTCAGGATTCCGCCGCCGCAACCAACATCCAGCACAGACAAGCCTTCGGGGTTTCGTCCCAGTTTGCGGGTGAGGGCGTCGAGGAAATATCCGAAGCGGGGCGGATTCATCCCCGTCTTCAATAAATGAAGGAAGTGATTCTCATCCCACCACCCGCCCGCCTGCTGGGAATAGATTTCGTTGTCGATGGGCATGATCTATCTCCTTGGGCGGAATTATAAATGAGTCTTGCCTGCAAAAGTAAAAGGCGATAAAGTTATGAAAACATCGAAGCGAGGTATTGCTATGTTCATTGTTTCCGACTCATGGAAAGCCGCCTACCCACAGGCGCACGCGGGGATTTTGGTGATGCGCGATGTGACCAATCCGCCGCAGCACGCGGAACTTGAAGCCCGCAAGGAACGCTTGCAGGGTGAACTCCGCAGTCGTTTTGCGGGCGGGGATCGAAGCGCGATTGCGGCGCTTCCCGCCATTCAAGCCTACAACGCATATTACAAGCCGTTCAAGAAGTCGTATCATGTTCAACTGCAACTGGAATCAATTGCTTTGAAGGGGAAGTCATTGCCGAGCGTCGCCGCGCTGGTCGAGACGATGTTCATGGCGGAAGTGAAGAACTTGCTGTTGACTGCTGGACATGACCTCGACGCGCTTCAACTCCCCGTCAGGTTGGATGTCGCCACGGGAGTAGAACAGTACACCCTGCTGCGCGGAACCGAGCAGGCGACGAAGTCGGGCGATATGTTCATGGCGGATGGGGCGGGGATTATCTCCAGCATTTTGTACGGTCCCGACCAGCGGAGGCAAATCAACGAGAAGACGCGCAACGTGATGTTTGCGGTGTATGCGCCCGAAGGAATTTCGGTTGACGCGACCCGCCAGCACTTGGAAGACATCCGCGAGAATGTGCTGTTGGTGTCGCCGTCGGCGCGGGTGGAGTTGCTGGATGCGTTTGGAACGTAAAAAGTGACAGAAAAGTGACAGTCACCTTTAAGGTGACTGTCACTTGAATTATTCGATCACAACCCCATCCAGATTTTCCTCTGATTCGGGATATTTCATTTTCAGGTCTTCGAGGGTCTCAACCAAAATCGAAGAGATGACCAGGTCGCGATACCACTTGCGGTTGGCGGGGATGACATACCACGGGGCGTAGTCGGTGCTGGTCTTGCTCAACACGTCTTCAAAGGCTTCCATGTAATCGTCCCAGCGTTTGCGTTCGTCCAAATCGCCGAGACGGAACTTCCAGCGTTTGGTGGGGTCATCGAGACGGGCTTGCAGCCGCTCCTTTTGTTCGTCCTTGTCGATGTGCAGGTAAAACTTGAGGATGGTCGTGCCGCTTTCGGCGAGCGTCCGCTCGAACTCATTGATCTGGTCGAAGCGCTTCTTCCACACCTCAGGCGGGACATAGTTGTGGACACGAACAACCAGCACATCTTCGTAGTGACTGCGGTTGAAGATGACCATTTCACCTTTGCCTGGAACCTGTTTGTGAATCCGCCACAGGTAATCATGGTCGAGTTCTTCGGCGGTGGGCGCTTTGAAACTTGCCACGCGCACACCCGCAGGGTTCACGCTGTCGAACACACGGCGGATGGTGCCGTCCTTGCCGCCCGCGTCCATCGCCTGCAAAACGATCAAGACCTTGTGCTTGTGTTCGGCGAAAAGCAGTTCCTGCAAGGCTTCGAGTTTGCCGTTGAGTTTTTCGAATTCCGCCAGCGCGGCTTCCTTGCCGCCTTTGAAGTCTCCTGTGTCCGCGGGATCGATTTTCGAGAGTTTGACCTTTGTGCCGGGCTTGACCAGATAATGTTTCATGAGATGTCCTCTTTTCTTTCCTGGATTGGCTGCGACAATGATAATCGAAAAGAGCGGGCCTCCCGACTCAATTACGCCTTCAAATCCCTTCCACACTCCGAGCAGATTTTGCTGTGCAGGGAGACGACCCCGCCACATTCGGGGCAAGTCCACTTTTCTTTTTCCTCGCGCAAGTGCTGTTTCACCCCTACCGTTTTGGCGCGGACTCCGTTCTCGATCAGGCTGATGTTGTATCTCAGCCTGTAGCGTTTATCAATCTGTTTGACAAGGGCGCAGGGAAACGATTCGCACTTGAAACAGAAGGCAATTCCCCGGCTTTCGGCGCAGGTTTTGATTTTACAGCGGTTGCAATACCCGGGTTTGGCGGCTACGTCTCCATTACAGCCAGGGCATGAATTCTTTTTTCGGACGTGGGCATAGCAGGCGGCGCAAGTCAGTCCGCAGGGAGCCAGCATGGACGGGGAGATGGTTATTGTTTTCATTTTTCAGACATACTTTGCGGCGTGGATAAGCCTCTTTACATCACGGAGACCGATCTTGCCTTTGAAGAACCTGTCACCGGTGTTGGCGCGTGCGAGGGCCCCGCATAGCTCATCGGCGTCCATCTTTGCCAGTTTGGTAGAGCCAGTACAGCCAGCCTCCAGCAGCATTCTCGCCGTGGTGGGACTGGTCCACTGTACCCTGGTTAGGTCAACCAGTTGGGCAAGGGTTGCGAGGGTGGCGACATCCACTCCCGTGGACTTTGCCAGCGCGGTCCGCTTTGATTTGCTGTCCGTCGCTTCGTACAAAGCAGCGCTGTCGCGGATGCCGTTCTGTTCAAGTTTGGCGATTTCGCCTTCGGGCAGCCAGTCGAAGGCTTTCAACGGGAACGGCTTCGGAAACCAGCCTTCGATTTCCCGCCTGAGCAGGGTGAGATAGTCTGCCTTGATTCCTGTCGCCTCTGCCAACACTTCCAGCCGTTTGGAGGTTTTGAGTTCAGTTCGCAGATCGGCAAGCGTGGCGACTCCTTGTTTTTCGAGCGTCTTCATCTTTGCTTCCAATTCGACCAGAAGGGAGGCGCGGCTTGGGACAAGGTCCGTGGCTTCGAGCCGCTTCTGCAAATCGTCGAGGCTGATTTTTTCCGCGTCAAGGTGGTATGCCATGCAGGGTTCCTTCCACTAAAGTAACGATATAGGCTTGTTGCGCTGCTGATTGATTTGGTTCAGCGCGTGAACGTCGGTTGAAACCGATTCATTGCGCCAGCCCGAAGGGCTTCCATGAACTGAGGCAGGGATTTATCCCGCCGATTAATCAAGTTTCACCACAGGATGCCGCAGCACGGTTTTCATCTTGTCGGGCGCGGCTTTGCGCGGGTCGCTCAGGTAGATTTCGTGGTGCTTCCCGCCAATCGGTCCGACGGCGTCTTTTAGCCCATTCTCTGCCATGAATTCCTGCATACGGTCGAGGGTGGCAGGTTCGGTTGCATACGGACCGATATGCATGGTTTGGACACACAGCCCTTCTTCAAAATATGCCAGCCGCGCCTTATCCAGCATGTCGCTGCCGCCCTTTTTCTTGCGGACTTCCTCTCGCGCCTGCTCGAAAATTTCAGCCGTGATGACCTCGGGCTGCATGATCATCAGCGTGTAAAACCAATTGTCTTTCACGCGGATGTCGAAGTTGCCATCCTCCACCCACCACAAGCCTTCGAGCGCCATCACAGGATAGTCCACCGCGTCGGTCTTGCGCTTCTTCAACATGAATTTCAGCGTGTATGAGATGCTGTACAGCGTCTGCGTGGCTTCGGCAAACGACGGCGACTTGCCAGGCTCTGAGCCTTTTTCGATTGCCCCGTCGATCATCGCAAATTGCAGATTGGGAACCTGCGCTGCTTCGATTTTCTTCGCCGACGGTTGGTACAAATATTTGAACTGTTTTTTCAAGTCGAGTGTTTTCATTTTGTTTTCCTTTCCTGTAACATCTTTTCGAGACTCTTCAACGGCGGGTTTTGATATGCAAGCAGTTTCCCGTCCAACACCAAGCCAGAGATGCCGTACGCGGAGGGGGATTGCTCCCGCACTTCCTGCGCGGTGTTGAACTCGACAGATTTTGTTCGGATGCCTTTTTCTTTCCCGAAGGCAAGGATGTCCCTCACGCCTTTTTCGAAGTACGGGCATTGCGCCGTTTGGATCACTGTCAGCCCGCGACCAAATGCCAGGGCGCGTTCATCCCAGTTTCGGGGCAGGCTCGGTTCGGGCGCGGACTCTGGCTCGAAGCGGAGCGTCATCAACTGGAATGCGGGAGGCGCTGAATCTACTTCCCTGAATCCGCTGCCCTCGAAAAATTTCCTGCCTGGCAGCCAGGCGTGGTCGCTTGTGAGCGTGGCGACTCCGTTCATCTTTTGGGCGCGGGCGTCGTCGATGCATTCTTTGATGAGCAGGTTTCCGTAGCCCCTGCCCCTGCCTTTCGTCATCACCCGCAGGCAGTGGATGAACATGTACCCAGCCGCGTGAGCCGCCCGCCATGCGTATTCGCCAGGGATGTATTCGATGAAGCCGATGTCGCTCCCGCCGACTTCGCGCAGGATTTTGATTCTCAGCCCTTCGCTAAAGCGCTTTTCCAGCCAGTCGCGTTTCTGCTTGTAGCCAGGCGTTTTGCGAGCGTCCGCATAACAGAAGAACCCGCCTTCATCTACATTGCTTGAGTCCACCGTTCGGATTTCAAATCTGGTCTTCACCTGACCTCCCTTACTTGCCAGTCTTCTTGCTGGCGTTGAGACCCTTGCGGATTTCAGTCCGCGCCCAGCGATAATGCGCCGCTGTCGCTGAGTTGAAATACGCCGCAAGCAGGTTGTTCCTCGTCCACGGATATTGACCGCGGGTGAAGAGCTCCTTTTCGGGAATGGATTCGATAACCTTCATGATTTTCCTGTACGAAGCCTTGAACTCCTTTTGAACCTGCTCCAGCGGCTTGTCGCGGTGTCTGAGATAGATGGCATGGTTGAGTTGGGGAAGCTGTCCCCAGTTGAATTCCTCCGACGGCACGGCTGGGGTTTTGCCCTTCGCCGGCGGCTTTTGCCTGGGTCATTTGCTCAGGCGTCAGCGTGGCAAGCAATTTTTCCAGCGCAGCACGTTCTTTTTTCGCGTCTTCGATGAGTTGCGTCTTGGTCGTTGCTTTCGGCATGACCTTCTCCTTAATTCTCAATTTGATTCACAAACAGCGTCAGCCCTCTGGATGGGACTTTCTTTTGGCTGAAGTCCCAATCTTTCCACGCCGTCCAGATGGATTCCGGGGTGTAGCGCCCATCGCCGTCCGCTTTGGCTTCGACGACGCTCAACATCTCCTTGAAGCGTTTGTCTTTCCGCGCCCACTCGAATAGACTCAAAATATTCAGCACGTGCAAAATGTCGTACCAGAACAGCGGCGCTTTCAACTTGCGGAAGTCTGTCCCCATGAAGAACATGTACGGGTGACGTTCCCTGCTTTCGTCCCAAAGTGATAGCAAAGTCTCCACGCCGATTTTTGCGGACTTGCCCGCCCGCAGTTCAGGCACACGCGAAATCAATTTCAACATTGCCAGCGTCGCAAACGGGCAGGGATCATCCTTGCGACCCGGCCCGCGAAACTTTCCAAGTTCAGGCGAGACCGCGCAGGGAAAACCGTTATCGCGGAGGAGACTATCGAGATATTGAATTGCGGCTTGAACGCGCTTGTCGTCGCCCAATCCCATCTTGACCAACGCGGATACCAGAATCGGTGCGTCGCACAACGCCCACGCCCAGGTGTCTTTTCCGCTGCCGCCAAAGTGGGTCGGGATGTTTGTTGTCAGTTGAAAGGGCCCCTGCTCCGACTGATGTTCCATCACCTTTTTGACGATTCTCTTCACAGGCGCGTCGCCGACGTTCAAACCCAAGTCCGCGATGAATGCCAGTTTGTGAAACGGCTGGCTGGCGGATTTATGACTGTTCAGCACGGCGCCCGGCCAGTCGGTCAACTCTGCCAGCAGGGACTGAATCTTCAGGTCAGCCAGCATTGCCTTCCGCACGGCGCGGACTTGCGGATCGGCTTCATCCTGTCCAAGCAGGTCAAGGCGGGTTCGGTACTGAATCCACGCATCACCTTCGAGCAGCCACTCAACGGTTTTCTCGTTCATATTTTCCTCTCATCGTTCCCAGCCATTCTGTCAACAGGTGGCGCAGTTCGGGCGGCTCGACCACTTCAACCGCAATTCCATACGCCAGCGCGCTGCTTGCTGCCCACTCCAGCGAAGGCGCGGAAAACGTTGCCATCATCGAGCCATCGGCTTGCTCTTCGAGGCTTTCCCAATACGAGCGGTTGAATGTCGCCAAATGAGTTGCATTTGTCTCGAACTTCAACTTGACCTTGACCTGCGGCTGATTTGCAAACTCGCTTTGCAGATGGGTTCGCAAATCGAACTCGGCGGGGATGTTGAACGCGGCGTCGGATAAACTCAACTCCGCGATTCTGTCCACCCGAAAGGTGCGGACTTCGCCCCGAACATGGCAGAACCCGACAACGTACCACCACCCCCAGCGGTGAACCAAAGCATACGGGTCGAGTCCGCGTTGGGTGGGGTGGGGCAGTTGTCCGCTTTGGTAGGTCATGCTCACGCTGCGATGTTCGCGGATGGCGCGGCGCAATTTTTCCAGCGTTGGGGTGATTGCATTCAAATCGGCGCGGTTCAAGCCCGTTGCCACCAGCGAGTTCCGCGCCCAAGCCACCTCGCGGAGTTGTTCTTCGGGCAGCAGGCTTTCCAACTTTGCCAGCGCCCCGCGCGCAGACTCGTGGTACAACGCGCCCCACATCTCTTCCACCATGCCCGTGCCTAAAACCAGCGCCACCGACTCTTCCAGCGTAAAAACCAGCGGCGGCATTTTGTACCCGCGTACCAGCGAGAACCCGCCGTACGGTCCGCGCTCGGCGTA
>Ga0233425_10001419_pt1 | contig 53924 bp, 34 predicted proteins | sample Watercolumn_Towu_2_FD_181712 | JGI IMG/M metagenome (GOLD analysis project Ga0233425, IMG submission 181712) | Freshwater microbial communities from Lake Towuti, South Sulawesi, Indonesia - Watercolumn_Towuti2014_140_MG | ecosystem: Environmental > Aquatic > Freshwater > Lake | place... | reverse complement strand
CTGCACCGAGCTTCTCGGCATGGGAGGAGCGTGCGGGAGCCTGGGCAAGCCATTTGCCATGTGCGGCTACGGTCTCGTGTGCGCAGACCCGCCCGGGGCCTGCAGCGACGGTTCTGAAGGGCAGTCGTGCGCCAACGACTTCCAGTGCGGGAAGGAGCTGAGGTGTCACCCGACGCTGCTCCAGTGCTTCCTGGGAGATGTAGGAGATCCCTGCCTCGTCGATGCGTTCCCGTGTGCGGACGGGTACTCGTGCCGGACGGACACGCTGACCTGTGCGCACGACGTGGAGACGGCACCGTGCCAGGCCCCCTCGGAGTGTGCGGAGGACATGTTGTGCATTGCGTCCGCAGGGGCCTGCTATCACGGGGACAACGGGGATCCGTGTTCCACCCCCGGGGAATGCGGGATCGGGTTCGACTGCCTGGTGGCGCTGGGCAAGTGCTACGACGCCAAGCTCGGCTCGCCGTGCATCAGTGATGCCTGGTGTGCGGAGGGTCTGTCGTGCTCGGACCCGGGTCAGATCTGCGTTCCGGACGAGGGGGAAGGAGGTCAGCCATGATCGGACGACACGGGGAGCTTCTGCAGAACGGATCGGCCCGAGGACGGCTGGCCATGCTCCTGGCGTTGCCCTTCTTCCTGTCGATGATGTCCGGGTGCGAGGTGGTGCTGTTCTACTACCTGCTCGACCAGGATGACGACGAGTGGGACACGGTCGGGCAGATCCGGTGCGAGCCGGAAGGACTGCGGGCCGACGGGAAGCTGGCGATCCCGATCCTGGAGCCGCTGGACGAACAGGAGGCGGAGGACATCTGCTCCTGGTGGCAGCTCTCGTTCCAGACGGACCGGTACACCGCGTGCTGCGGGGGGGATTGCTGCGAGTGGGGGGTCGGGGCGGATCTTCCGGTAACCGACGAAGAGCTGGCCGGTCCGGGGGACTGGTGCCGCTGGTCCGGGATGTGCCGGCCCGGGCTCACCTGCTTCCCGCCCGCGCCGGGGACCGTCGACTGTGCGACCGGGGAGGTGCCGGGACCGGAAGGGTGCGTGCCGCTCGAGGAGGGGTTAGCCGACAGCGGAACGTGCCGCCTGGGCAACCTCGGGGAATGGTGCGATGCCACGCACGATTGCGAAGACCCGATGTACTGCACCAGCCAGGAGATGTGGGGAAGCGGGGAGTGCCGCCTGCACGTGGCGGTCGAGGGAGGCGGGTGCATCCCGGGGGACATCGAGCCCTGCCTGCCGCCCATGCGCTGTGCCTGCCCGACGCCCAAGGACTGCAAGTGCTGGGACGGCTCGGTGGGGGACCCGTGCCAGCAGGAAAGTTGCCAGGCCGGGCTCACCTGCCAGGTGGTGGTGACCGGAGGGACTTCGGGGAAGCTTTCGTGCGTCGACGGTGTGGTCGGGGATCCGTGCAACGGAGATTCCTGCAATCCAACGCTGTCGTGCATGCCGGTCACGGGGGAAGACGAGTCGGGGCTCCAGTGCGTGGAAGGGGTCGCAGGGGACCCGTGCTACACGTCGGCGACCTGCATGTCCGGGCTCGAGTGCATCCAGTTCGCAGGCCGGGCCCAGGGGGTGTGCGGGGTGTTCCGGCAGCAGGCGGCCCCGTGCGATCCGGGGGACCGGGCCGCCCCGTGCGAGCAGGGCCTCGTCTGCAACACGGCATATCCCACGCCGGTCTGCGAGAAACCGGGGACCGTTTCCGAACCATGTGCCCGGGACGAGGAATGCCGGTACGAGCTCCAGTGCGCGGAGGAGGTTTCCCAGTGTACGGCGGGACAGCCGGGGCAGCCGTGCGGCACGACAGCGGACTGCCTGGCCGGGAGCGTCTGCATGTTCGGCCAGGGGATCATGGCCTGCCACGCCTACCTCAAGAAGGGGGATGCGTGCGAAAAGGGCAACCCGTTCAAGCCGTGCATTCCCGGGCTCGTGTGCAATGGGGCGGAGGGAAGCGAGCAATGCCAGCCGCTGGGCAAGGACTTCACTCCATGCACCACGGATGTTGACTGCCTGCCCGCCTATCATTGCCTCGCACAGGAAGGCAAGTGCTTCGACGGCAAGGACTCGGACCCGTGCTGGACCGACGGAGACTGTGCCGAAGGATGGCACTGCGTCGAAGGGATCAGCCTGTGCTTCAATGGGAACACCTGGGACGGGTGCAAGGCCGACGCGGACTGCATGGACGGCTACCAGTGCGACCTTTCGCTCCAGGCGTGCTTTGCCGGCAGCCACGGCACCAAGTGCCTGTCCTCCGACGAGTGCGGGCCGGGGCTCATCTGCCTGCCGGGCAGCGACTGGGGATACTGCTTCGAATACCTGGCACAGGGAGAGGCTTGCGGAGCTTCGGCCCCGCCTTTCACGGCCTGCGATCTGGGGCTCGTGTGCAACGATGCGCTGGTTCCTCCGGCCTGTGCAGTCCCCGGAGGCGAGGGAACCCCCTGTGCAGCGTCGAAGCACTGTGCTGCAGGACTGGTTTGCGACGCAACGCTCGAACCCCCTGCCTGCGCACCGCCCACGCAGTAGCAGGCAGAGAACCGGGCCGGGGAGGATGCCATGGACGCTTGGAGAACAAGGAACTGGAGCGGCAGGGCAGCGCTGCTCCTCGGCCTGGCAGCAGGAACGGCCTTGACGTCGGCAGGATGCCGGGCCGATCCACAGGACGAGACGGCCGAGGAATCCTGGTGGCATTGGGGGGACCTGAAGTCGGTGGACGACCTCGGTTCGCCGGACGAAACCCGGCCGGACGAAACCCAGCCGGACGAAACCCAGCCGGACGAAACCCAGCCGGACGAAACCCAGCCGGACGAGTACACGCCGCCGCCGCTCGAGTGCCGGGCCGAGGGCCTGTTCATGGACGGGATCCTCATGGTGCCGAGCGACCCGATGAGGGACCCCTCTCCCGAGTGCACCAGCTCCTCCATCCAGTTGGACGGACAGGGCGGTTACCAGGCCTGCTGCGACGACCTGTGCTGCGTGTTCACTCCCGAAGAGGGCACGGGAGGCAATGGGGTGGGGCTGCCGTGCTCCACGGACGACGATTGCGACTTCGGGCTCGTGTGCAACAGCGGGGTATTCTCGTCGGGTACGTGCGGATACGCCGGGGAAGGGGAGCCCTGCGGAAACGACGTCTTCTGCGGACAGGGGCTCTACTGCGGTGCGTCGGGCAAATGCACGGCCCCGGCAGACACGGAGGGGGCCGACTGCTTCGGAAGCGACCAGGGATGCGCCTGGCCGATGCGCTGCGTCTGCTGGGGGCTGACGTGCCAGTGCCTGGACGGATCGAAGGGGGATTCGTGCCAGTCGGATACCTGCGCCGCCGGCCTTTACTGCGCGAACATGGGCCCGGGGACGAAGCCCGGAACCTGTTTCGAAGGGGTTGCGGGCGATCCGTGCCTGGCCGACTGGCAGTGCGACCCGGGGCTCGGGTGTGACGGCACCAAGAACGGGAAGCCTGCGTGTGCAGAATGGCTCGAAGAAGGGGAGGACTGCTCGGATGCGGGGAGCAGCGCGCTTGCCATATGCGAACCAGGCCTGATCTGCCTGTCGTTCACCACTCCGCCGGTCTGCGCCGCGCCGGGAGAAGAGACTGAAAAGTGCGCTCAGGACGGGGAGTGCCAGGACGGGCTTTTCTGCAATTCCTCCTTCGAGCAGTGCGTCGACGGCATGGACGGCGACTTCTGCACCGCACCATCCCAGTGCAAGCAGGGGCAGAAATGCCTCGACTTGAACGACGGGCCGAGCCGGTGCATGGCCGTGCTGGCCGAGGGAACCGAGTGCTCGGACCTGCCCTCGCCCTGGTGGACGTGCGAAGCCGGGACTGCGTGCCTGTATTCGCTGTCACCACCGGCCTGCGGAAAGCCGGTCGGGGAGGGGGGCATCTGCCTGGGTGACGACGAATGCGGGACCGGGCTCCATTGTCTCGAGACGATGGGGATCTGCATCTCCGGGGCCGTCGGGAAACCGTGCAAAACGGACGACTGGTGCTTCCCGGATCTCCAGTGCATGGGGCTTCCCAAAGCGTGCAGCGACGGGGGTCAAGGCTCTCCGTGCGATGCGGGCAAGTGCACGGGGGGGTTGGTCTGCGACCCCGTGCTCCGCACCTGCAGCTACGGAGGGCTGGGGGCCAACTGCGTGACGTCGTCGGACTGCCAGGGGGGGATGCAGTGCATGCTCCTGTGGGATGGCGGAACGTGCGTGAAAGTGGCGTTGCAAGGGGATGCCTGCGGCACCGAGGGTTCCGGCTGGGAGATCTGCGGAGAGGGGCTGTTCTGTGCGGATCCCCCCGGGGAGTGCAGCGGAGGAATGGAGGAGCAGGGCTGCCAGGGGGACGAGCAGTGCGTTTCCGGGCTGAAGTGCCATCCGGGCGAGCACCGGTGCTATGCAGGGGATCTGGGGGATCCGTGCAGCGCCGGATTCCCCTGCGCTCCCGGCTTCCAGTGCGATTCCTGGGAACAGACATGCCAGCCCGAAGAGGCGGGAGGTGAGCCATGATCCGGAAGCTGCTGGTACTGTCGGCGTTCCTGGCCCTGCTGCCCGGGTGCGAGGTCGTGATCCTCTACATGCTGATGACGGACGACGAGTCGCAGGAATGGTCGTGGGAACAGGACGTGGTCACCCCGGAGCGCGGGTGGTGGGAGGAGGACGTCGAGTCGGAGGACACGACTTGGGGGTGGCCCGATGCCACCCCCGAAGTCACTTGCACCGCATCCGGCCTGCAGGTGAACGGCGAGCTGGTGATTCCAGCGACGGAGCCGGTGGACGAGTGGTTCGTGGATCAGCACTGCTGGGGCGGCTCCATCGACTACGACCTGGACGGGTACGAGGCGTGCTGTTCGGACGAGTGCTGCTCCTGGGGGGTGGGTCATCCTGCAAACCAGGCCGGGCTTCACGGCGACGGCCAGTGGTGCCAGTGGAGCGGCATGTGTGCGGCCGGGCTCACTTGCTTCGAGGCGCCCCCGGATTCCGGTATCAGCCCCGGGGTCTGCCGCAAGTCGAAGCTGAAGGAATGGTGTGACCCGGAACATGGATGTTCCGACCTGCTCTACTGTGCGCTCGGTCTCTGGCAGGAGAATAACAAGTGGGAGGGGATCTGCCTTTACCACGTGGCGGTCGAGGGGCAGCCGTGCATTCCGGCAGGCGGCGAGCCGTGCCTGGCTCCCATGCAGTGCGTATGCCCGCTCCAGGAGAACTGCAAGTGCTGGGACGGCTCGGAAGGGGATCCGTGCCAGCCGAAGACCTGCCAGGCAGGGCTGGAGTGTGTCTCCGCAGAGGACGGGGAACCGGGCGAGGCCCGATGCTACGACGGGAACAAGGGCGACCCGTGCACCACGGACTGGAACTGCAAGGAAGGGCTGGAATGCCGAGCTCTGGCCGAAGGGAGGCGGTGCGTTTCAGTAATCCCGCTCAACGAGCCGTGTGCCACAGGTACCCCCTACTCCTTCTGCGTGACCGGAGCGGTGTGCAACACCTGGTACGTGCCCCCGATCTGCTCGCTCCCGGGGGCCCTGGGGCAACCCTGCCTGCTCGACGCCGAGTGTGGCAGCGCTCTCTTCTGCGTCGCTGCACTCCAGGCCTGCTTTGCCGGCAAGCCCGGGGACCCATGCGGGACCCAGACCGACTGCGTCGCCGGGAGCTTCTGCCAGCAGACCGGGCAGGTCGGACACTGCGTCCAGTACCTTGACTCCGGTGCGGCGTGCCTGCCGGCAGATCCGGACCTCAAGTGTCTGCCCGGCCTCACGTGCCGGAAGCTGGACGCGGCCGGCGACCCCGCTTGCCTGCCGCCCACCGACGTCAAGGGAGCCTACTGCGACAAGGACCCGGACTGCGTGCTGCCGCTGGAGTGCATCGAAGACCTGGCGCTGTGCTCGACCGGTCACGACGGGGAGCCGTGCTCTGGGGACGGCGACTGCGCCGTGGGGTGGAAGTGCGCCGGAGAGCCGGGGTTGTGCTTCAACGGCAACACGGGCGACCCCTGCAAGGCCGATCTCGACTGCGCCACGGGGTTCCAGTGCTCCGTGCAGACGGGCAAATGCCATGCGGGCACGCACGGGCTGCCCTGCACGGGGGCGGCCGAGTGCGGCGACGGGCTCGTGTGCGTGGAGGTCGGCAGCCAGGCCGTGTGCGTGGAGCTCCTCTCCCTGGGGGACCCCTGCGGCAGTGCCGCCCCTCCGTTCAGCCTGTGCGGTGCCGGCCTCCAGTGCGACACCGCCCTTGACCTGCCCGTATGTGCCGAGCCGAACTGAAAGAACTCTGAGCTAAGGATTGAGCGAGAAGACCGCCAGGCCGGCATCGACGCGCACCATGGCGTCGAGGGCGAGGAGAACCGCGATCTTCTGACCATCGGGGGACAGGTAGACGCGGGGAGTGAGACCGAAGTAGATCTCCTCGAACTCCCCCCGGTGGCGGAAGATCTCCCTGGGAGCAGGCTCGGAAGAAGAGGCGGCGCTCACGGTCAGGTACCAGGCCACCTTGTCCTCGGTGGCCAGCTCGATATCCACCGTCATGCCACGGGGCAGGAGGAATCGGTACCGGTTCTTTCCGTCCGCGGTCCCGGCGACCGGCAGCAGCTCATACCCCTCGGTCTTGAAGTAGCGGGGCATCTTCTGACCGATGTCGGTGACTCCTTTGAAGTGGAGCTTGCGCTTTCCGGGGGAGATCTCGCGGACGTGCCAGGTGAGCTGGGCTTCCCCTTCGCCGTGCGCGCCCGGACAGGCCAGGTAGGAATGTCCGAACCGCTTGGAATCTTTCGAGAATCCTTCGAACTCCATCAGCGTGCAGGGGGTCTGGCTGCACAGCCGCACGCAACGGACCAGTGCGGTCTCCTCTTCCGCTGGCTGATCGCCCAGGGCCGGGGGCGGCACCAGCAGGAGCCCTGTCAGAACGGCCCAGACGAACGTTCGGGCTGCCCTCATTGCCCCCTCCTGTCGCATCGGGCACTGGCGGCGATGGTAGCCGTGACCGGCAGCCGGGTCAATTGAAACGGAAACGTTGTTGCAAACCCCGGGGGGTTCGATTATGCTGCGCCGGCCCGCGGGGTGGAGACTGCGCGCGGGAAGCGATTGGCAAGCACGCAAAGAGGTTGCAGATGCTCGGTGCAATGAGAAAGCATTCCAAGTCGTTCCTGATCTACCTGCTCTTCGGCATGATCATCGTCGTGTTCGTGTTCACGTTCAACACGGGCATGGGGGGCAGGGGCGGATGCGCTCCGGAGGATGTTCCCACCTACTCCAAGGTCGGCGGGCACACGATCACCCAGGATCACCTGGTCATGGCGATGAACCTGCTGCCCGGGTTCCTCAGCACGCCGGCCGGCATGAGCTTCACGCTTGCGGCCGGGGCCGATGCTGCCGAGCTCTACCGCAGCGACGTGGAGGAGCTTACTCCCAAGCAGGCCTCCGCCATCCTGCAGATCACCGAGATGATCTACCTCGCCAGCGACGAGGCGGTCCGGCTCGGCTTCAAGGTCAGCGAGAAGGAGCTGGCCAAGGCCATGTACCCGGAGAGCTTCTACAAGGAAGAGGAAGTGACCGGCGACGACGGGTTGCCCACCACGAAGAAGGTGTTCGATTCCCGTGGCTTCAACAATTGGATCGTCTACGGGCTCCAGAGCTCCCCGCAGGAGTACGAGGGCTTCGTCAACCGCGTCCTTCTGGCGTTCAAGCTCCAGTCGTTCCTGGCCGGCGTGGTCAAGGTCGAGCCCATGGAGGCCGAGCTGGCCGTCCGGGCCAAGAACACCAAGGTGGACCTGGCCTACGTCGAGTTCCGCCCCGACTTCTACGAGCTGACTGCGACCGTGGCGGATGATGAGGCGGCCAAGTACGCGGCCGAGCACGAAGCCGAGGTTTCCGGCTACTACGATGCCCACCCGACCGTCTTCCACGCGGACGAGCAGTTCCAGGTGGCCGGCATCTTTGCCGCGGCCAAGGCCGAGGAAGCTCCGGAGCGGGGCGAGGAGAAGGCAGCCCCGGTTCCTCCGACCAAGGAAGAGAAGGAAGCGGCCATGGCCAAGGCCAAGGCGATGCTGGAGCGCATCCAGGGCCAGGGCGACCTGTTCCCGCCCCCGCCCCCTGCTGCTGACGGCAGCCAGCCGCCCAAGCCCGAGAACCCCACCGAGCCGCTGGCCCGGTTCAAGGAAGTGGCCAAGCGGGAATCCGCGCATGCCGAAAGCCGTGACCGTTCGGGCCTCTTTGCCGGCTGGATGTCGCTGGCCGACATGGAAGAGGTTCCGTTCGGGACCGAAGGGGCCACCGCCCTGGCCGGCGCGGGCAGGGACGCCATGGTCGGACCGTTCGAGACTGAAGACGGAGCGTGGATACTGTACGTGACCGACAAGAAGGAGCGCAAGGACCAGTCGCTCGAGCAGGCCCGCACGGAGATCGGCCGGCTGCTGCTCCAGCAGAAGAAGGCCCCGGAGATGGCCAAGGCCCGGGCCGAGGAGTTCCTCAAGGCCGTCCAGGCCGCGGAAGGCAACGACGTCGAGAAGGCACTCGAGGCGTTCAAGGCCCCGGCGGAAGGCAAGGAAGCCGGTATCGACACGATCCTTCTCCAGGTGAAGCGGTCGGGCAAGTTCCACCTGGCCACTCCGGGGGCGTCCATCCCCGGAATCGGCAAGTTCGAGGAGCTGTTCAAGGATGCGTTCCGGATGACCACCGAGAAGCCGCTGGCCACCAAGGTCTATGTCCAGCCCGACACCAACCGGGTGTACGTGGTCAAGCTGATGGAGAAGACCGCTCCCGAGGCCAAGCTTTCGGCCGAGGAGATCGAGACCGAGCGGGAGAACCTCTTCCTCACCCGGGCCATCCCGACGTTCGAGTCGTGGCTGAAGTCGCTGCGCCAGGGTGCCGTGGAGCGGGGCCAGATGGAGCGCACCGAGGAGTTCCAGGCCTTCGTCTCGCTGCTCCAGACCCGCATCGACGAGAAGGCTGCCCAGGAAGCCAAGCGCGCCGGCACGACCGCCGGAGCACCTGCCCCGGCTCCCGCCCCCGCGAAGTAGTTCCCTGCGAACAGTTCCCTGGCCGAGTAGTTCCAGCCGAGAAGTCTCTGGCGGTGCAGCTTACAGGAACAGGAAGTTGCCGATCACGCACCAGATGCCGAGCCCGATGCCGGCATAGCCAAGGGGAATCTGGATTGCCACGAGCTTCTGGAATCCTTCCTGGGCCTTGGCCTTCACTTCGTCCGAGGCCTTGGCCAGGGCATACTGCTGGATGAGGCCGTAGCCCAGGATGAAGCCGAGGCCCGCCTCGATGACGCCGGTGGCCAGGTAGGTCACCCACCAGATGGGGAGCGTGGTGAGCCAGCCCAGGTTCAGGATGGCGCTGATAATGGTCCACACGCCCCAGATGCAGCCGACGAACCCGATCCACCCCTGGTACTGAGCGAGCTTCTTCACCACCTCGTCCATGCCAGGCTTCTTCGCAATGACGCTGGCTGCTCCCAGGATCCCAAGCACGATCAACGCCGCTCCCGTGATGATGCCCATGCGCTTCCTCCTTGTGAATGCGACGAGCGCAAGGGTGTACGAAGCCCCTCTCCGCCTCCCCCGCACCGCGCAAGTATCCGAATGGAACGAACTGCCCCTACCCCACCTGTTCTACCCGTAGCACCGAGCGGATCACTCGTCAACACTTATGCTGGCAGTGCGGCCAAAGGGCAGGAAATGGTCTACCAGCCGACGTCGACGCGGCTGCGCCCGCCGCCCAGCGCGGTGACCCGGACCTGCCAGGCCACCCGTTCCCGGAGCTCGGGCACGTGAGAGATGATGCCCACGAGACACCCCTCGGACTGGAGCAGGTCCAGCGTGGACAGGGCGATCTCGAGCCGCTCGCCGTCGAGCGTTCCGAACCCCTCGTCGATGAACAGCGAGCGGATGGGGGTTCCCCGGCTCGACAGGCGGGACAGGCCGAGCGCCAGGGCCAGGGAGACCAGGAAGCTCTCGCCGCCTGAGAGGGTCGAGACCGGCCGGACCTCGCAGGCCTGGTCCAGGTCGATGACGACAAGCTCCAGATCTGCGGATTCCAGGCGCCGCAGCCGGTAGCGGGGGGCCAGGCGCACGAGGGCATCATTGGCCAGGATCACGAGCTGTTCCAGCGTGAGCCCCTGGGCAAACTCACGGAATGCCGCACCTTCGGAATGCCCGATGACGTCGCGAAGGGCAATCCACCGTTCGGCGGCCCGCTTCACCTCTTCCAGTTGCCGGTTCAGCGCCTCGGCCTGCCCTTCCTGCAACTGCTGCTGGGTCCGGGCGGTTGCCGCGGCCTGCTCCCGGTTCCTGAGCCCCTGGAGCCGCTCCTTGACGACGGCCAGGTACGCCGCGCTCTCCTCGGGATTTCCGGTCGGTCGGCCGGCCTGTCCCCGGTGGTCGTCGAGCTCGGCGGTCCGGATGCGGGCGGCCTCTTGGGCCCTGGCCACGGCGGAGTCCAGCTCGGCCAGGCGGTTCCGGAGCCGGTCGGCCCTCTCTCGCCCCTGGGACACGATGGCCCTGGCCGTTTCCGCATCCACGGGCAGTCCGGACAAGACGGCGTCCAGCCGGTTGCGGGCCTGTTCGCTCCCTCCGAGGGCGTGCTCGAGCTGCACGCATGTCGACTCGGTGAGCTCGCGGGCGGCCCGCTCTTCCGCCCGGGCCTGAGCCAGGGCCTGGGTCTTCTCATCGGCCGAAGCGACAAGCTCCTCCAGGCGCCGGGACCACTCCCGCTCCACCTCGCCCGTCCCCTTGCCGGCAAGCAGCGCTGCCCGGTCGCCCTGGAACCGCTCCAGCACGGCACAGGCCGATGCATGGCGGCCGGCACATTCGTCGGCCTGTCGCCTGCGCTCGGTCACTGCCTCCGCTGCGGACGCAAGCTCGGGGGCAAGCGCGGCGGATTCGGTCTCGCACCGGACCACCTCGTCCCGGCGGCGGCCATGTTCCGCCACCAACGCCCCGAGCTTCTTCAGGATCGACTCGGGACGAACTTTGAACCGGGTGCGCCAATCCGCCTCGCAGGCCGGTGCAACCCGGCCATCCACCTGTTCGAGCAGCTCGTCGAGCTGAGCCGTCACCAGGGCTTCCCGGGCCCGGGTGCTCTCCAGCTCCCGGACGATGCCCAGGACCGCCTGGTCCGCTTTCTCCCGCAGCGCGGTGGCTTCGACCAGGGCGGTTCGGGCCTCGGCACGGGCCGTGGAAAGCGTGCCCAGCTTCTCCCGCGCCTCCGCAATGGGCAGGAGCCTTGCCGCGGCATCGGCCTTGCGGGCCTCCCAGTCTGCAGCAAGCTCCTGCAACACCGAGGCGGGAGGAAGCTCGAATTGCCGGCCGGAACCCGGGGCCGGAGCATCAACGGCGGGCACCACTTCCAGGCCCGGAACCACTTCGGACAGCAGGTTCGCGATCTCCCGCACGCGACTCAGCGCCGCCGCCTCGTGGCTGCTCCGCTCGTTGGCTGCTTCGCTGCTCCGCTGCGCGGCACCGGCCCTCCGTTCGGCCGCAACGGCCCGCCGGGAGCGGGCTTCGGCAAGCTCCTTCTCCTTCTTCTTGCGCTCCTTCTCGAGCGCACGGACGGCCTGCCGCTGTTCCTCGAGGAGGGAGGCTCCGGGGGCACCGCCGACGGCCCAGGGATGGGCGAGGGCACCGCACAGCGGGCAGGGCACTCCGTCGGCAAGGTCGGCCCTCCGCTCCTGCAGGTCGAGCGCGCTCGAAATCCGGTGCTCCGCATCGCGGGCCTCGGAGAGCCGTTCCTCCAGGGTGGAAATGCCCCCTGAGAGTTGCTGCTGCAGCCCGTCCAGCCGCTCCACCTCGACGGCCGCCTCCCGCTCGTCCAGGGCCGCCTGGTTGCCCCGCGCTTCGGCCGCGGCGGCCTGCCCCAGGTCGAGGGCCGCTCCCTTCAGGACCGGGGCGATTGCCTCCCCCTGCCGGCGGATCCCGGCAAGCTCCTCTTCCGAGGTCACCGCCACCAGGGATGCCAGCTCATTGTCCGTCCGTTCGAATTCCCCCGCGATCCGGGCGGCCTCTCCGGACCGGGTGCTCTCCTCGGCCCGGCGCTTCTCGACTTCATCCCGTGCCTGCAACAGCCGAGCCGCCAGCGCCTCCAGCGGGGCTTTGAATCCGAGGATCTCCCGTACGTGGAGCGCCGCGGTCTCCAGGACCTGCCGGACCCGCCCCCAGTCCTCGGCCAGGCCGGCCGCACCGGCATGCTCCTCGAGGTAGCCGGCAGCGGTGCGGGAAGCGGTCTCGAGCGCCCCCTTGCGTTCCGTCAACTCGCCAAGCCGCCGCTTTGCGTCGAGCACCAGCCCGGTCGCTCGCTCCAGCCCTTCCTTTGCTTCCTGCGCAGACCGGGTCGCGGCATGGACCTCCTGGTCGAGCAGGCGGGCCTGTTGGAGCTCCGGCCGGAGCGTCTGTTGCCGGGCACGCTCCGCATCCAGGGCGGTTCGGGCTGCTTCGTCGGTCCTGCGCGCGGTCTCTGCTGCGGCCTCGGCAGCGGCCAGGCGGTCGGAGGCCTGCTTTCTGCGGGCCTGAGCGGCCTCGAGGGCGGCCTGCGCCTGGTCCACCCCTTGCAGCTCGGCGCGGACCGACCAGGCGGCCTCAGACCGGCCCAACTCCTCCCGCATGGCAGAGGACGCGGCCACCGCTTCCCTGGCCGCATCGAGCGCCGCCAGGTCCGCTGTGAGCCGGTCGGCCAGCTCCATTTCCCGCTGATGCCAGCGGACGGCTGCTTCGGCCTCCTCGCGGCTCTTCTCCTCCCGGACCAGCTCGTCACGAACGGCCGCCAGCTCGGCTTTGGCGGCCTGGACCTGCTCGACCGAGGGGAGCTGCAGCCGTTCGAGCTCCTTCTTCACCCCGGAGACGATGTCGTCCTGCACACGTCCTTTCTGATGCGCCCGGATCGACAGGCGGGTGTAGATGTCGAGCCCGGTTACGGCTTCGAGCAGTTGCCCGCGCTCCTTGGCTTCCGCCTTCAGGAAGGCCTGGAAGTCGCCCTGCGCCAGCATCACGGAGCGGCGGAACTGGTCGAAATCGAGCCCGGTGAGATCCTCGACCTTCTGCTGGACCAGCTTGGTTCCCTCGGCAACGGTCTTTTCCTGGTCTATGTCCACCAGCTCCCGGACGACCTTCTGAAGGGCCCCGTCCCGTTTGCGCCGGGCGCGGTTTACGCGCCAGACTGCCCGGAACCGCCGCCCTTCCGTCTCGAAGTCGACCTCGACGAACCCCTCGGACGCGCCCCGGGACAGGCAGTTGCGGGTATCGGTATCGCCCAGGTTGTCCGCTCCGACCCGGGAATCGCTGCGGCCGAAGGAGCGGGGGATCCGACCGTACAAGGCCAGGCAGACCGCGTCGAGCAGGGTGCTCTTGCCCGCACCGGTATCCCCGGTGATGGCGACGAGCCCCCCTGCGGCAAGCGGCCCGGCCGAGAAGTCCACTTCGAACCGTTCGTAGAGGCTCCGGATGGCAAGGCCCGAGATGCGGAGGATCCTCATGGCTCCCCCTCCGATGCCTGCTCCTCTTCCAGCAGCTCGTGGAACGTGTCCACGAGAACCGGCGACGGCGACTGGCCGGGATACTGCCTCGCATACTTCCTGCGGAACACCTCGTCGGGCAGGAGCTGATCCAGCAGCTCGCCGGCCGCGGCCGTCTCTTCCACCCACTCGGCCGATGCCTCCCGCCGGACCATGGCCAGCGTCCACCCGGACCCGTCCAGCAGCGCGGCCAGCTCCTCCCGAAGCCCGGGTACCGGCCCGTCGAGACGCACCGTGACCTTGACGAGCCCTCGCCGGCAGCCGGCAACCTCTCTATCGGCGGCCTCTTCTTTCGACTCCCGAGTCGCCAATTCACAAAGCCGGGAACGGCACTCATCGAGGGTCCCCTCGATCTCCACCAGGTCGAGCATTCTCGGCGTCGTGCGTCGGCGGATTCCCGTCACCCGACCGGCATCGTCCACGTCCACGACCGCGATGCCGCTGGCGTACGAGGCTTCGTCGAAAGTGAGGGGAATGGGGGCCCCGGCATAGAGCACCGGCACTTCCGCCTTGACCTGCTGGGGCCGATGCAGGTGCCCGAGCAGGATGCAGGTGGCCCGATTGCCGAGCGCCTGGGGGGGCACACCGGCAATCCTCCCGGCCTCCACCTGGACCGGCCGCTCGCTCTCCGGCGTCTGCGCACCGCCGACCACAAAGAGGTGGCCCAGCACGACGAGCGCCTCCCCCTCCTTGTGCACGGCCTCGACTGCATCCTGCACCTCGGCAAAGCGTGCGGCCACCGATTCCACGATCCGCCCCGTGCGCTCCGCTTCGGTTTCGCCGGAACGGGCCGTGGCCAGGTCGTACGGCCTCAGGTAGGGGACTGCTGCCACGTGGCCGAGCCGCTTTCCGTCCACGGTGACCGGCACCACGCACCCATCCGGATTCCCGGGGTACGCTCCGATCATGCGGATGCCCGTGCCGGGCAGGAGCGGAGTCACGACGTCGAGCCTCAACCCGGAATCATGGTTGCCGCCGATGACGACGATGTTCGGGCACTTCGCATGGGCCCGGGCAAGGAAGCCGTAGAGCATCCCCACCGCCTCGACCGGCGGATTGGCCGTGTCGAAAACGTCCCCGCACACGGCCAGCAGCGCCGGCCGCTCCTCGTCCAGCACGCCCAGCAGCCACTCCAGGAATGCCCGGTGCTCCGCGCTTCGATCCAGCCTGTCGAGCCGCTGGCCCAAGTGCCAGTCCGACGTGTGCACGATCCGAAAGCCCATGCGAACCCTCCGACCGTCCGATGTAGCACGAACGGCCCGCCCAGACCACTGGATTGTCGGGCTACTTCTTCTTGAAGACCGAAAACTTCGGGTCGCAGGGATCGCCCAGGCCGTCCTTGTCCTTGTCCGCCTGGTCGGGGTTGTAGTCGTACGGGCAGTTGTCGAACACGTTGGGCTTCATGTCCCCGTCGGCATCCGGGTCGCAGACATCCCCGAAGCCGTCGCCGTCGCTGTCGAACTGGTTGGGATTGAACGCGTCCGGGCAGTTGTCCCACTCGTTCTTGAAGCCGTCTCCGTCCAGGTCGGGGTCGCAGTCATCGCCGACCTTGTCGCCGTCGAGGTCGTCGAAGTCGCTGGGCACGAACGGGCAGAGGTCGTAGATGTTGTCCACGAAGTCTCCGTCGATGTCCAGGTCGCAGGGATCCCCGATGCCGTCACCATCCAGGTCCTCCTGGGCCGGATTGGGCCAGGAAGGGCAGTTGTCCACAGCGTTGTCCACGAGGTCCTTGTCCGGATCGGCCGAACAGTCCGTTGCGGCCACGAACGGACAGGCATCCTGGAGGTCCGGAATGCCGTCGTTGTCACCATCCACGTCGCATCCGTCGCCAATTCCGTCCCCGTCCGAATCCAACTGGTACTTGTTTGGAAAGACCGGGCAGTTGTCATCGAGCCCGGTCGCTCCGTCACCGTCGATGTCGTCATCGCACGCGGAGCCGATGCCGTCCTTGTCAAAGTCGCACTGGTCCGCGTTGGCGACGGTCTCGCAGTTGTCGAAGATGTCGGGGATGCCGTCGTTGTCATCGTCGAGATCGCAGGCATTGCCCACCCAGTCCCCGTCCGAATCGGCCTGGGAGGGGTCCGGGGTCTTGGGGCAGACGTCCCACACATCGGCCCAGCGGTCGTTGTCGTCGTCGTCGTCGCACTCGTCCGGAATGCCGTCGGCATCGGAATCGATGTGCTTGGGGGCCGCGTCCAGGGGACACAGGTCGACGAGGTCGAGCAGTCCGTCGCCGTCGTCATCCGGGTCGCACAGGTCCCCCATTCCGTCCCCGTCGGTATCCACCGGCGTCGAACCGGGGGGATCCCACTTCAGAGGGCAGAGGTCCTTCTTGTCCGGAATGCCGTCGCCGTCGTCGTCATCGTCGCAGGCGTCGCCCACCCCGTCATCGTCCTTGTCCCACTGGCCCGGGTCCCAGACGAGCAGGCAGATGTCCGCCAGATCCGGGATTCCGTCATTGTCGTCATCCGGGTCGAGGATGTCGGGGATGCCGTCTCCATCCGTGTCGATCTCCTCGGGCGGGATGATCACCTCGGGGGGACCGGCATCGATGGAATCGCTGCCGGCAACGATGTCGGTGAGCAAGGTGTCGGCCGGCCCGGAGAGGTCGCCGTCGCCGGCGGCCCCATCCTCGGCCAGGACATCCTGCTGGCCACCGTCTTCCTCCGCTACGAAGGTGAGCTGGCACCCGTCGACCGCCTGGGTCGAGAGGAAGGCGAGCAGGGTGGCTTTCCAGAGCATGGGGCAGCCCTCGCTACAGATCGGAGATCATGATAGTCATTCCCCGCGGACATGACCAGAGAGAAGCGATGATCATGCCGCCGTCCCGCCCCCCAGGCGCCGCATCACGGAGACCACGACCCCCTGCACGACGGCCGAGCGTCCCTCGTCCTCCCCCACGAGGATCGGTTCCATGTCCGGGTTGGAAGGCTGGAGGCGGAGTCGGTGCGGTTCCCTGAAGATGCGCTTGACCGTGGCCTCCTGGTCCACGAGCGCCACGACGATGGTCCCGTCCGGGGCATCGTCCTGGGCACGCACGACGAGGATGTCGCCGTCGAGGATTCCGTCTCCGATCATGCTGTCGCCGGTGACGCGGAGAGCAAAGTGCGAACCGGCCTGGCGGACCAGCCGGGAATCGACGGTCACGTGCCCGTCGAGGTTCTCCTCGGCCAGGAGCGGGAGTCCGGCTGCGATCCGGCCCACCAGCGGAACGGCAAGCGGTTCGTCGGGGCGATGCCTGTGGCTCCCCGGGAAAGCGATGGGGGCTGCGTCGTCGTCGGCCCCGCCCGTGACGTCCCGGCTGCCGGGTCGGGCCCCGGGCAAGGAGATTCCTCGGGAGCGGGACCGGTCCCGCACGAGCGCCCCCTTCCGTTCCAGCGCGGCGAGGTGGTCGTTGACCGCGTTGGTCGAGCGGATACCCAGTGCCCCGCCGATGTCGCGCAAGGTGGGGGGGTAGCCGTTGTCCCGGGTGAACTTCTCGATGAACCCCAGCACCTGCCGCTGCCGTTGGGAAAGCTCCATGTCTCCTCCATCCTGCCGGTCCCATGGTACTGAACAAAGGTTCAGGACGCAAGGGGAAAAGAATGCCCCTGAAAACTCCGACAACAAGCATCACTCCCCCCAGAGCACGCTTGACACCATCCCATTAAGGCCATAGGGTGGCTGGTATATGGTCGCGGGGCAAGGGCTTTTTTGCTCGGGGAGGTGGAGACATGAAGGGATCGGATTGGGGGCGGATGACTCCGAAGATCGTGGTGGTGGCCGTGCTGATGGCGGGGGCGGCGCCGCTGTTGGCCACGCCGAGCCTGCAAACGGCGTTCGTCGGCATGTACCCGGCGGTGGCCGACTCCAAGCTGGACAGCTGTGCGACGTGTCACATGCCGGTTGAAAAGGACTTCCTGAACTCCTACGGCTTGGACCTGAGGGACGCCAAGCTCCGTTTCAAGGAGATCGAAGCCAAGGACTCCGACAAGGACGGGAAGCCGAACCTGGACGAGATCCTGGCACTTTCCCTTCCCGGCTCGTTTGCCAAATCGCCGGAGTACTACCTCTTCTCGAACAAGAAGGGGCTGGTCCATTTCAACCACGAGACCCACGTGGCCCTGGAGGGGTCGGACTACCCGGGCAACTGCAAGGAATGCCACGGCCCGGACAAGTTCCCCAAGCGGTTCGACGACGGGGTCCTGGTCCGAGAGACCGCCCACGAGATCTGCATCCGTTGCCACAAGCGTACGGGCAAGGTCCAGGCACCGACCCAGTGCGGCGGCTGCCACGAGGGCGGCGAGACCGGGGACGGCAAGACCGGGGGCGGCAAGTAGAAGCGCGTGGCCGCTTCCTGCGCGTCCCGCCACACCAGCCCGAATCCACCGTCAAGTCTCGCTGGCCACGCCACCAGCGATGTTGCGCACGCCCACGCTCCCGGTTAGTATGCAAAGCGTCGACGGTGCGATGACTTCCCCGGTTCTTCTTGTGACATGGAGTCCTCATGGCAACACGTGCGCGGCGATTGGCTCCCACTCTTGCGAGACCGCTGATCCCCAGTCTCCTGGTGGCATTCCTTGCCGGCTGCGGGGGCAGCTCGGTGGGTGGCGGAGACGCGTGGGTGGACCAGTCCGCGCCGGAGACCGTGCAGGAGGAGGTCGGACCCGAAGTGCAACTGGGCCCCCCCTGCAAGAGCATCAGCGATTGCGGCGAGAAGACCGAGTGCATGAAGGCCATGACCTGCTGGCAGGGGCATTGCCAGATCGAGTACGAGGCCGAAGGGGTTGCCTGCGGCCAGGGGTGCTTCTCGGGCGGCCAGTGCTCGGGCAGCGGCGAGTGCCTGGGCACGGAGCTCAAGGAATGCCCCGAAGTGGACGGGAACCTCTGCACGTTGCCCAAGTGTGATGCCGCGACCGGGGACTGCATCGAGGAGACGATTGCGGACGACTCTCCGCCCTATGCCGAAGGGGACTGCTGGGTGGGCTCGATCTGCATCGGCGGGGTCCAGGACAACACCGGGGCCACGCCCACGGAACTTGCACTCGAGTGCGAGACCGAGAGCGCCCTCGTCGACCCGTACGGATGCACGGACAAGATCGTGTGCGTTGGCGGTCTGGAGGGGTGCCGGGAGACGTTCAAGCCCGATGCCGCGCCGTGCTGGACCGACCAGGACGGGGACGACGATGTGTGTGCGGGGCACTCGTGTCAACAGGGCAAGTGCAAGGCGGACGAGGCGCTCGACGTATCGTGCGGCGAGGAGGACTTCCCCGACGAGTGCGAGGGGGGATGCCGGGAGTGCACCGGCCTCCTGTGCCACTGGATCCCGGATCCTTCCGTGCCGGGCAAGGCCACGACCATGGTCCGGTACTGCCGTCCGGTGGCCAAGCCTGGGGATCTGTGTTCGGCCGATCCGTGCCTGCTCGACCAGATCTGCTCGCTGGGGTCTGCTGCGGACGGCCCCATCGGGAAGGAGACGCTGGGCAAGTGTGCGGGCGGTGTGGACAAGACCAAGGAGCAGTGTGCGGAGCAGATGGGCAAGCCTCCGTTGCCGTGCATTCTGGCCGGGACCGTGTGCGGCAAGGAAGGCTGTGCGCTGGACCAGAAGGTCGCGGACCAGTGGTGCTGGCCCCCGGAGTGGAAGTGCTTCGACAAGGGGGATACCTACTGCACGCACCTGGACGCCGGGGAGGGCTGGGACCCGCAGACCGGCTGCCACACGGCCTGGGTGGATCTCGACTGCAACGACTTGAACGACTGCACCGTAGACGCGTGCAAGGCGAGCGGGACGCAATGGGAGTGCGAGCACCAGCCGATCGAGGGATCGGCTTGCGAAGACGGGGATCCGTGCACGGTCGGTGGGCAGTGTGAGGCAGGCGTGTGTGCCGGCTCGGTCCCGAAGTGCTCCGACGAGGACTCGGACCCCTGCAACGACCCGTTCTGTGCGGCGCTGACGGGCGACTGCCTGCCTCCGCAGACCGACGGCATCGCGTGCAGCGACGGCAGCGCATGCACGTTGAGCGATGCCTGCGTCGAGGCCAAGTGTGCTCCCGGTGCGCCCCTGCTCTGCGACGACGGGAACGCGTGCAACGGCGTCGAGACCTGCGACCCGCTCCTCGGGTGCCTGGCCGGGACGCCGCCCATGTGCGACGACGGGAACAAGTGCAACGGGACCGAGACGTGCAACCCTGCCACGGGATGCCAGAACGGGCCGGCACCGATCTGCGACGACGGGAACAAGTGCAACGGGCAGGAGACGTGCGATGCGCTGGAGGGGTGCCTTCCCGGCCAGGCGCTCACCTGCGACGACGGGAACAAGTGCAACGGGACCGAGACGTGCAACCCTGCCACGGGATGCCAGAACGGGCCGGCACCGATCTGCGACGACGAAAACAAGTGCAACGGGACCGAGACGTGCGACCCGCTGGAGGGGTGCCTTGCCGGCCTCCCGCTGGCATGCAACGACGCGAACAAGTGTAACGGGACCGAGACGTGCAACCCGGTCACCGGCTGTCTGCCGGGCGAGCCCCTGGTATGCGACGACGGGAACAAGTGCAACGGGACCGAGACCTGCGATGCCAAGCAGGGTTGCCTGACCGGAATTCCCCTGGTGTGCAGCGACGGGGACGTGTGCAACGGGCAGGAGACGTGCAGCCCGGCCATCGGTTGTGTGCTGGGAAAGCCGCTGGGGTGCGACGACGGCAACGTCTGCACCGACGACTGGTGCAACCCGCAGACCGGCTGCAAGATCGCGAACAACACGGTCCCGTGCGATGACAAGAACGCTTCGACCACGGACGACGTGTGCAGTCAGGGGGTGTGTGCGGGCAAGCCGGTGAGCTGCGATGATGCCAACGTGTGCACCAAGGACTCGCCGGACCCGGTCCTGGGCTGCAAGCACGATCCGGCAGCAGGCCCGTGCAGCGACTCCAACGTGTGCACCGACCCGGACACGTGTGCCAACGGAGCCTGCGTTTCCGGGCCGCTCAAGGTCTGCGACGACAGCCAGTTCTGCACGACCGACTCATGTCACGCGGTCCAGGGGTGCGTGTTCACGCCGCTCAAGGACGACACACCCTGCCCCGGCGGGCTCAACAACTACTGCAAGGCGGGCAAGTGCACGTGCGTTCCCAACTGTGCGGGCAAGGAGTGCGGGGACAACGGCTGCGGCGGGCTTTGCGGCACCTGCTCGGGCGGGGCCGCGTGCGTGAACGGCAAGTGCCAGACGACGGGGTACGACCCGAGCGGGACGTACGGGATCGTGCCCACCGCTTCGTACACCTGCGCCTACGGCATGGTGGACCTGAGCGTGTCGACGCTGCAGTTCTCGGACAACGGGTCGAGCCTGACGATCACGCCGGCCATGAACGGCTGCTGCACCATGCTGGGGGACACGGCCAAGGACAAGGCCTTCACCGCGACCTGCACTTGCCCGGGCACGTGTGCCGAGACCTACACGCTGACCGGCACCTTCACGAGCGACACGGTGTTCACCGGCACGCTGACGTTCAAGTTCACGGGCGGCATGTGGTGCTTCGACTGCGTCGGGCAGACGTTTCCCGTGACCGGGACGAAGAAGTAGGGCGGTCCCTTCCCACATCGCTCGAGCGCCAAGGACCAACGGTGCACACGCGCCCCTGACGGCATGTGGACTACCCTAGCTATGGGAATGTGGAGGAGGCTCACTTCTGCAGCACTTCGAGGTTCATCCTGCCGGGGTACCCCGTACGAGACGTACTGGTCCCCTCTTCACCGAGCTGGGGGATCGAGATGACCGGCGGGCGGCTTGAACGTGACCTGGTCTTTCGGCCCGCTTGATTCCTCGGTCCCGGCCCCCTGGGTCACGAGCGTGTCGGCACAGGAGACAAGCAGGACGACCGCGGCCAGGCTGGGGCCTGCCAACCGGGGCCAGCGTGTATCTGCAGCCTGGTTGGACTGCATCGCGTCCGCCTCAGTCCACGAGGTAGCGCGGGATGCGCTCGTTGATCCGCGTGGTGACCTCATAGTTGATCGTGCCGGCCCAACCCCCCATCTGCTCTGCGGAGACGCACTCCGGACCGTCGGCACCGAGAAGCACGACCGGGTCTTCCGGCTGGACCGGGCCGGTATCCGTGACGTCCACCATGATCATGTTCATGCAGACGCGTCCGCGTACGGGTGCAATCCGACCATTGATCAGGACGTGGGCCAGGTTCGAGAGGCCCCGGTCGTAGCCGTCGTAGTAGCCCACGGGCAGGACGGCGAGGCGGGTCGGATGGGTGGTGCGGAACGAGCGGCCGTAGCCGACGAACTCCCCCGGCTCGACGTCCTTGACCTGGGCGATGCAGGTCTTCCACGTCAGGGCCGGGCGGAGCTGTGGCTTGTCGCGGCCCAGGATCACCGCGCTCACGAAGGTTTCTTTGGACGGCCACATCCCGTACGCGGAGATGCCGATGCGGACCAGGTCGAACTGGGTTTCGGACCAGAGGATCGCTGCGGCCGAGTTCGAGAAGTTGCGGATGCGGGGGGCCATTCCGGCCTCGGACAGGGCCCGGCAGGTGTCGTGGAAGCGGGCAAGCTGGTGCTGGGCGTAGGAATGGTCGGTCGTATCCTCGATGTCCGCATAGTGGCTGGAGACGCCCTCCAGCTCGATGCCCGGCAGGGAGTGGATCAGTCGGCCCAGCTCGACCGCGTCGCCGGCGGTGAGCCCCTGGCGGTTGTTTCCGGTTTCGAGCTTGATGTGCACGGGCATCACGCTGCCTCGCTGCACCGCGGCAGCGGAGAGGGCGCGGATGCTTTCCGCGTTGTAGACCACGGTGCGGCACTCGAGGTCGCACAGCAGGTCCATCTCGTCGCGGGCCACGTAGCCGAGCACGTAGATCGGAATCCGCAGTCCCCCTTCCCGGAGCACCCGGGCCTCGTACACGGCATTCACGCAGAGCCAGTCGGCCCCGGCCTCGGCAAACGCGATGGCGCACTGGAGCAGGCCGTGGCCATAGGCATTGGCCTTGACGACCGGTGCCAGCAGCGAGCGGGGCGCGATGGCCCGGAACTGCCGCAGGTTGTGCTGCAAGGCGCTCTTCGACACGTCCACCCAGGTCAGGTCCATGCTGCCTCCCCCGAACACGAGGACCAGGATACACCGGGGTGCCCGGGGAGTCCAATGTGCGGGTTCCAATGGCCTTTCCGGAGCGGCAGATTGGGCAAGATGCAAGGCGATTCTCCCCCCTTGCAATCGTCCAGATTCCAAGGTAAGGGGTTGGCTCGGTCGTTGGAAAGGCGGTTCGAAGGAGGTGGGGGGATGTCGGATGTGAAACCGTTCAAAGGATTGCGGCCCAAAGCGGATCTGGTGGCCAAGGTGGCAGCTCCGCCGTACGACGTGATGAACTCCGAGGAGGCCCGGGAGATGGCGAAGGGAAACCCGCTCTCCTTCCTCCACGTGTCCAAGGCGGAGATCGATTTTCCGCCCCAGTTCGACTCGCACTCGCCGGAGGTTTACGAGAAGGGGGCGGCCAACCTCCGCAAGCTGGAGGGCGACGGCATCATGTTCCGGGACCCGGTCCCCTGTTTCTACCTGTACCGCCTCAAGATGGGCGAGCACGTGCAGACCGGCTTCGTCATCGGCGCATCGGTCGCGGAGTACGAGGCCGGGCTCATCAAGAAGCACGAGCTGACCCGCCGTGACAAGGAAGACGATCGGGCGCACCACGTGGACGTGCTCGACAACCAGAGCGGCCCTGTGCTGCTCACCTACCGGGCCACGTCGCCCCTGGACGCGCTGCTCGACCGCCTGACCCGCGGCAGACCCGACTACGACTTCGTGGCACCGGACGGCATCGGCCACACCCTGTGGGTCGTGGCCAACCCGGCGGACGTGGAGGCGATCCGGGTGGGATTCGGCGAGGTGGCCGCGCTCTACATCGCGGACGGACATCATCGCAGTGCCGCGGCGTTCCGTTGCCGCAATCTCCGCCGTGACCGGAATCCCAACCACGACGGCAGCGAGCTGTACAATCATTTCCTGGCCGTGGCGTTCCCCGACGACCAGCTCAAGATCCAGGGGTACTATCGGGTGGTCAAGGATCTCAACGGGCGGACCTCGGAGCAGTTCCTCGCCGAAATCGGCGGGAAGTTCACGGTGGCCCCGACGGGAAATGCGATGCCCGAGGGGCTCCACCAGTTCACCATGTTCCTGGACGGGAAGTGGTTCCGGCTGGAACCGAAGTCCGGCACGTTCCGGTTCGATGATCCGGTCCGCAGCCTGGACTGCTCGATCCTCCAGGACAACCTCCTGGCGCCGGTGCTGGGCATTGCCGACCCCAGGACCGACAAGCGGGTGGACTTCGTGGGCGGAATCCGGGGCACGAAGGAACTGGAGCGGCGTTGCGGCCTGGACATGAAGGTGGCGTTTGCCCTGTACCCGGTGACCGTGGGGCAGCTCATGGCCATTGCGGACAGCGACGCGATCATGCCGCCGAAATCGACGTGGTTCGAACCCAAGCTGCGGGACGCGATGGTGACCCGCAGCCTGGATGACAAGAGGGCGTAGAGGAATCCAAACCAGGAGAAGGAGGGGGAGATGCTGATTTACATTGCGGATGCGTTCGACGCGGCCCTGCCGCAGAAGCTGGCGAAGCTCGGAGAGGTCACGGATGACCCGACGCGGCTCAAGGATGCCGAGGTGGTGCTCATCCGGAGCAAGACCAAGGCCACCAAGGAGTACATCGACTCGGCCCCGAAGATGAAGCTGATCGTCCGGGGCGGCGTGGGCATCGACAACATCGACAGCGCGTACGCGGCCACCAAGGGGATCATGGTCCGCAACACGCCCAAGGCATCCGCCATCGCGGTGGCCGAGCAGGCCTTTGCCCTGATGATCGCTGTGCCCAACCACCTGATCACCGCGCACAATGCGCTGGCGCTGGAAGGGAAGTTCCTCAAGAAGGAGCTCAAGCGCACGGAGTTGTACGGGAAGACCCTGTGCCTCATCGGCCTGGGCAACATCGCCATCGAAGTGGCCAAGCGGGCCGCTGCGTTCGGGATGAAGGTGAAGGCGTACCGGAAGTCGGGCCAGCCCAGCGAGCATGCCGAGGTGAAGACCACGCTCCAGGAGGCGCTGGCCGGAGCGGACTACATCTCCCTGCACACCCCGCTGACCGACGAGACCCGGGGCATGATCAACAAGTCCACCATAGCGATGATGAAGGACGGCGTGGTGATCGTGAACACGGGCCGCGGCAAGTGCGTGGTCCCGGAGGACCTGGTCGAGGCGCTCACGAGCGGCAAGGTCCGGGCGTATGCCACGGACGTGTGGCCGTCGGATCCGCCGCCGCCCGACTACCCGATCCTCAAGGCCCCCAACGTCATCATGGCTCCGCATCTCGGGGCCAGCACCAAGGAGAACCTCTTGAGGATCGGCGTCGAGGTCGAGGCCATGCTCAAGGAGCTCGTTGAAGGAGGAAAGCTATGAGCCGGAAGTTCAATTTCTATGCGGGGCCTGCCACGCTGCCCCTGTCCGTTCTCGAGACCATGGCGAAGGACTTCGTCGACTACAAGGGCATGGGGCTCTCCCTGATTGAGACCTCGCATCGCAGCAAGGAGTACGACGAGATCCACCTGGGCGCGCTCGCCATCACCAAGGAGCTGCTCGGGATCGGCGATGACTACAAGGTCATGCTGCTCCAGGGCGGTGCCACGCTCCAGTTCGGCATGCTGCCGATGAACCTCCTGCACAGCGGGCGCAAGGCCGCGTACGTGCACACGGGTGCCTGGGCCAAGAAGGCCATCTCCGACGCCAAGAAGTGCGGTACCGTGGACGTCGTGTGGAACGGCGAGGCCAGCAAGTACATGACGCTGCCGAATCCAGCGGACCTGAAGGTGGATCCGGCATCGGTGTACTGCCACATCACGTCGAACGAGACCATCGGCGGCGTGCAGTGGCAGGAATTCCCGAACGTGGGCGTGCCGCTGGCAGCGGACATGTCGAGCGACATGATGAGCCGGCCGCTCCCCATGGACAAGTTCGGCTTCATCTACGCCGGGGCGCAGAAGAACCTGGGGCCGTCCGGCCTCACGCTGGCGATCATCCGCAAGGACCTGCTCGACAAGTGCGCGGACAACCTGGTCGCGTACCTGAAGTACAAGACCCACGCGGACAACGACTCGCTGTACAACACCCCGCCGGTGTTCTCCATCTGGACGTACAGGCTGACGATGGAGTGGCTCAAGGCGCAGGGCGGGCTCCCGGCGGCGCAGGAACGGGCCGAGAAGAAGGCCGCAGCGCTGTACGATGCCATCGACGGCAGCAATGGCTACTATCGCTGCCCCGTGGACAAGGGTTGCCGGTCGCGGATGAACGTGGTCTGGCGGCTGCCCAGCGAGGAGCTGGAAGAGAAGTTCATCAAGGAAGGCAAGGCCAAGGGGATGCTGGGGCTCAAGGGGCACCGCGACGTCGGCGGAATCCGCGCCTCCATCTACAATGCCATGCCGGCCGAGGGCGTTGCCCTGCTGGCCCAGTTCATGGAAGACTTCCGCAAGGCGAACGCGTAAGGCGGCGCGCGCTGATCCCTTTCTGACGCTGCGTTCATCTCTGCCTGGTAGGCGTCTGCGGATGAGCTGTGGGGGCGGCCCCCGACAACACCCGGAGCGTCAGCGCCTGCCCTACGTAGCCTTGGCGAAGTGGGGACGGGCCGCTGTGCGCCTTATCGGCCGTTGTACCGGCCTCCCGCTCGAGGCCGCCGCCCCGAGCTTGACCGGACCGCTGACATCGGTATGATCTCCGGTGTCGAGTGACACTCCATCCGGGGGAGACCATGAACGCAAGCCTGTTGGTGCTTGGTCTGTCGTGCACGACCGTCATGATGGTCGCGGGGTGTATCGAGAGCAACCCTCAGCCGTTTCCGGGCCAGCCGGATCGGATGTCCGGGCGGACGGACGTCCCGGCACGCATGGCTGGCGATGTGGCGGACATGGTGGTGCCCCAGGCGACGGATGCCGGGGCCGGAGACGCCGACCTGGTCGGCGAGGTCGCTGTTCTCGATGCCAGCGTCAACGAAGCAACGGATTCCGCCCCCGAGATCGAGCTGCCTGCGGACGCATCCTGGCCGCCGGATGCCGTGCCGGAAACGCATGAGACCACGCCGGAGCTCCTTGCGGACACGCCGAGCGAGGTCGATGTCCCAGAGCCGCTTCCCCCGGAATGCGATCTCTGCGTTGCTCCCTACCCTGGATGCACGAAGATCGAAGGGGCGTGGGTCTGCGTTCAATGCACAGCGGATGTGCACTGCGGCCCGGGAGGAACCTGCGACCTGAGCGTGTTCACCTGTCTGGCCACCTGTTGTGAACCTTGCAGCGACGACGCAGACTGTGCCCCTGGCATGATCTGCAACCAACCGTCAGGGACGTGTTTCGACCCCAAGGGCAGCTGCGACTTCTCCACGGCATTCTGCAACGAGGAGAAGGGAAGCACCTGCATGTCGATGGAGGAGCTTATCGGCCTTCCCGGGCCTGTGCCCGGCGTGCCCTCGGGCCTGTGCACCTGCACGAACCCGAGTGCGGGCCTCGATTTCTCCTGCCTGGAAGACGGGTCGTGCCCGGACAGCGAGTGCTTCCCCGGCCAGATCTGCACTTCCATTCCTCTTCTCTGCTACATGATGTTCGGCGACTGTCCGGTCATCCCCGAGGAAGGGGGCATTTGCGCAGGCCCGGGGCTCTTCGATCTTCCCCTGTAGCCCCCGTCCCGGAACGGATCACGCCGCAGAACGGGCCCGACTGCAGTTCCCGGTGACCAGTCTGGACCGAGCGGAACGGCTTTCCGGCACCGACTTTCCGGCAAGTTGACAAACCCCGGGGGGTGACCTACGATACGGCCTCGTAGGCCGTTGGTACAGGCCTGCGGAGGTCCATGAAGTCCACCATCCTCGTTGCTGATGACGGCGGAGAGCTTTTCGAGGAGCTTGGCAGCATCCTGCCCAGGCGGGCGCTGCAGATCGTGCACGCGACCTCGCTGGAGGATTGCGTGGAGAAGGCCAGGACAGCGCATCCGTCGGTCGTTCTCGTGTATGCGGGGATGGGGCGGGCGTTCTCACTCCTGAGGTTGCTGCGGCGCAGCGATGACCTGGTGAAGATCCCGCTGGTGGTTGCCGGTGATGCCAGCCAGGAAGAGCTGATTGCCAAGCACCGCATGCTCCCGTCGCGGGCGGATCGGTACATGCTGCGGCCGCTGGACCCGGAGCTGACCCGGTCGGTGATTGCGGAGTTCACGGGACCCGTGACGGTGGAACCGGAGCCTGCTGCCCCCCCTCCGCCCGTTCCGAAGTCGGCCAAACGTGCGGACGCGGCGGCCCCGGATGCCCTGTCCAAGTTGAAGGACGAGCTGGCCCGGCAGCGGGAGGTGGCGGCCCGTCTCGAGGAGGATCTTCGGTCCCTTTCCAAGGCGGCCAAGGAGGCGGCCCAGCTCCGGGAGGAGAAGGCCGCGCTCCAGAAGGAGCTCCAGGCCGTCCGGACCGGGACGATTCCCAAGGAGGAGATGCACGAGCTGTTCGCCTCCCTGGAGAACCAGTACAAGCAGCAGATCGAGAACCTCGAGTTGCTCCTGCGGGAGAAGGAGGAGCTGCTCGGTGCCAGCCAGGCAACATCGAATTCCGGGCCCGACGGCCAGAAGGCGGAAGAGCTGAAGCTCCGGCTCGAGAGTGAGCGCATCCGGCACCAGGAAGCGCTCCGGATGTTGCGGGGGCTCGTGGCCACGCTCGACGAGATGGGGGCCGTGGAAACGCAGTACGGGCTCATCGACCTGGAGAAGGATCTGGCGCAGCTCGAGTCGGAAGCCGACGAGCTGCACGGCGGGCTGTCCTTCGACGAAGAGACGGTCGTGGTCCCTGCGGACAAGGTCCCCCGGACGACGGACCGGAAGTAGACGGGGCCGCAAGGCCCTATCCCTCTCCTCCCTTTTTCTCATCCATGAGCCGCTTGGCCGCACGCGCGATGGTCGGGGAAATATCCCTGCTTCGGGACAGGTCCTTGAGGTGTTTGGGCAGGACGAACTTGAGAAGTGAGAGAGCCACGTGGACCGGGGTCTTGGGGTTCATGACCAGGCCGATCTTCACCTGGTAGTTGCGCAGCCATTCCCTGGAGTTCGAGATCATGCGGATGACATCGCCGCTGACCGCCTTGTTGGCGGCAAAGCCGATGATCTCCTTGTCGTTGAGGCCGGGATTCCTGAGCACTGCGGCGGAGACGAGCTTGTTGGGGTCCTTGACCAGGATGCTGCGGCAGGTGGCGTTGCCCATGAGGGCGAGCCGGACCCGTTCCGGGACTCCCATGTCCTTGATCTTGTCGGCCATGAAGGGGGACTCGCGGTCGGTCCCATCCTCCTCCCCTTCGGTCATGGCGGACGACAGGAGGGCGAAGAAGGCGTCGTCGTTGTCCTCGTCGAGGCCGGGACTGGTGGATTCCTCGGTGAAGCCGTCGGCCTGTGCGGCCCCGAGCAGCTCCTGGAACAGCTCCGGGTCGTCGGCTGCGAGCTCGGCTGCGGCCTCCCCCATGTCCCCCCACTCGGAGAACGCCTTCTCGGTGAGCGGGCTGTCGTCTGCCGGCTGCTCCGGGGCTTCGTCCTCGGCGGGCATCGGGTGCGGTTCCGGCGGCTGGGCGGCCTGGGTCGGTTGCGGCTGTTCCGCATCCGGAGCCGTCGGCGCGGCCGCGGGGCGAGCCAGGCGGGCATCGCCGAGCACCGAGGCAACGATCTCCCGGTAGCCGGGCATGTGGTGGATGGGGAGGTTCTGACGCACTGCGAACTCGAGCACCCGCGACACGGTGGACATTCGGGTATTGCGATTGTAGTAGAGTGCGGGGACGAGGTCCGGACACCGTGCGATACGTTCCTGGTTGGCGGCAAGGACGTCGAGCACTGCGCCGTCTCCGTGCCTGGCAACGTGGAGCAGGGTCCCATCCGCGATGCTCCGGTTCAGGACGATGCGGTGAAGCTTCTGGGCATCGTCATGGAAGACCCTTGCCAGCCGGTCGAGCACACCGGGATGGGTTCCCTGAGAGGCCAGCACGCCCGTGACCGAGGCGGCGGGGAGCTCGTGAAGGGACTTGCGGGCGGTGTTGCGGACGGACTGGTCCGAATCGTCGAGCAGGAACGACAACGCGGCCACGAGCAGCTCGGGCGGCAGGGGCACTGCCGCACGGGCGACCATGAGCTTTCGTTCCGGGGCAGCAGTCGGTGCAATCACCGGCTGAAGGCGGTCGGGGAAGAGGGATAGCGGGAGATCCACTCGAACTTCGTCGGCCATGACATCCTCCGCGACCGGGGTCCGTGGCTGAAGAACCGGGAGTTCCGTCGGACGGGTCGCTCCGGGCCAGGATAAACCGGCGGGCAGGCCGGCGCAATGGGGATGCTACGGGATGGGGATGGTGAATCGGAAGGTCGACCCCTTGCCCAGCTCGCTCGTGGCCCGAATGGTGCCTCCGTGGGCCTCGACGATGCGCTTGACGATGGAGAGGCCCAGGCCGGTTCCTTCCCTGGGTTCGGCTCCCTTGACCTTCACCCGGTGGAACTCCTCGAAGATCCGTTCCACCTCGTCGGCCGGGATGCCGATCCCGGTATCCTCGACCTCGAAGACCAGAAGGCGCCCCTCGGTGCGCGCACGAAGCTCGACGCGGGCACCGCTGTCGGAGTACTTGACCGCGTTGCCAAGGAGGTTTTCCAGGACCTGGGCGAGGCGGTTCGGGTATACCTCCACCTCGGGCAGGCGGGAGGATTCGTCGTACGCGACGGCAATGCCGCGTGACTGGGCACTTTCGCGGGCAGTCTCCACGGCTTTGCGCACGAGCTCATCCGGGACGAGGCGGACCCTTTCGCCCATGCCTTTCCCGCTCTCCAGGGCCGTGATGTCGAGCAGGTCGCTGATCAGGTGGATCTGCGAGTCGAGCCGGATCCTCGAACGGTCCAGGTACTTCGCCTGCCGCTCGTTGAGGGGACCGGCCGCTCCGTCGAGCAGCACGTCGAGGTATCCACGGACCGCGGCAAGCGGCGACTTGAGATCGTGCGATGCGATGGCGAGGAAGCGGGACTTCATCTGGTTGAGCAGGAGCAGTTCGGCATTCTTCTGCTCCAGCGCGGCCTTGAGCTCCACGATCCTGCGCTCCCGTCCCCGCAGCTTCTCCGTGATGGAAGTGGCGATGAAGGACGAGATGGCCAGCGTCGCAGCCAGCAGGAAGGCACGGGCAAGGACGAGGTTGCCCGCCGTCGCCTCCCAGTGGGCGGGGAAAGGACCTTCGTGCGGGAGCACGCCGGCAAGATCCAGCAGCGTCAGGCCCAGGTAGAGAGCAATGGCCAGCGCAGTCTGGAGACGGCAGCCCCAGCGGGGCAGCAGCTTGCTCGAGATGATGACGTGGAAGATGTAGAAGAACGAGACCGGGCTGTCCGGTCCTCCTGAGAAGTGCACCAGCACAGTCAGCGCAGCCAGGTCGAGCCCGATCTGGGAGTGTGCGATCATCCTCGAGCGGCGGACGAAGTCCTCCGGGGGCAATCGCCGGCAGTAGCGCACGAGCCAGAAGAAGAAGAGGTTGTACCCGGCGATGGCCGCGGCCACGCCCCTCAGGTGCCATGCATCCAGGCTCAACTCCAGGAGGAGCCGGGAGACCTCGGGTGACAGCAGGACGGCCAGGGCGGCCAGCCACCGGAGATTGATGAACCACTCGAGCCGTTCCCGGAGCTCCGCATCACGCGATTCCCCACCGGGCATCGGCAACGGATGTTCGTTCGTGGTCTCCATCATGGCCACGCTCCGGCCCGAAGGCTACGGCTTGACCACCTCGAGCTTCCCTACGAAGAGGATCTCGGGGAAGGTCCGGTTCAGTGTCTTGCTGTGGAAGTCATGCATGACCATGGACCCGACGGCCACAACCCTGTCTCCCTTGGCCAGCCTGGTCGCAGGACCCGCCATCCAGACTTCCGCCTTGTCGGTTTTGACCTGCACGTATGTGTATCCGCCGGCATCCATGGTGTCGAGCACCGTGCCCGAGACGTCGCCGCTTCCTGCCGCTCCGCCGCCTCCCGATGCTTCTCCAGCGCCCGCAGCCATGCCGCCGATGGGAGGGTGGCCCGGAGGCATTTCGGTCGTCCCCGGCGGCAGGGCCGGAGCAGCGGACAGCCTGGCTGCCTCCTCCGGGGTCGCCGGCATCTTCGGCAGGCCCGCTGCCGGCTGTTCCTCCCCGGCCTCTCCCGCCTTCGCCGCGGCCTTCTCTCCCTCTGCCCCGGCCTTGTCGCTCTTCCCGCATGCCGGCAGCGCCAGCGCAACCGCCACCACCACGCCAACCCACGGTGCCACTCTCTTCATGTTCCCTCCCGGAATGGAATCAGCCAGTCGGTTCAGAGCCGGCCGGCTTCCGTTTTCGACTTTCGTGACGGTAGCAATTCGATCGCAGAACTGCAAGGGGGGTGCGGTCTGGTTGCAGTCAAGAGGTTCTGTGCGAGGGCGCGTCGTCGTGGTAGAATGCGCTGTCCTGGGGATGGAGGGCACCGTGAGACTTCCTGCCGCGGTTCTCCTGGCTGCAATCATCGTTCTGGTGTGTGTTCCCGGCTGCGGGTCCGTGGGAGGGGGTGACGGGGAAGCACTTCCCGACTACCACATCCTCCAGCCGTCCGGAGGCGGGGATGCAGCGATTGCGTTTGGACCGGACGGAAGCCCTCGGGTGGTGTTCGTTGGGGCCGGGGGGCTGAAGTACGCGTACCAGGGGAAGAGCGGCTGGGTGATCCAGGATCTGGCCGTGTCGGGTGCGCTGCCGGCCATGGCCATCGACAGCACTGGGACGCCGCATGTCACCTACTACTCGGGCGGCAGCACCATGAGCTACCTGACCCGGGGCAAGGATGGCCAGTGGGTCGGATATGCGTTGGAGGGGATGGGAGGGATCGGGCAGTACGGGAAGGGGGAGGTGAACCACCACCTGCGGGTGGACTCGAAGGACAACCTGCACCTGCTGTACTACAACGACGTGCTGCCCGGGCGGTTGATCTACGGGTTCCTGGATCAGACGGGATGGAAGCTGACGGACGTGGCCACCGGGGTGACGGCCCGCAACAACTGGCTGGATCTCAACGAGGATGACGAGCCGTTTGCCGGCTGGTACGACACCGACCGCTTCGTGTGGGGCCGCAAGAGCGAGGGCTTTGTTCCGCACAAGCTGGGGCTGCTCAACGATGCCGTGACGGAGCAGGGGCATTTCTGTGCGATGGTGGTGACGGGGGAAGCGACGGTGCTGGCGAAGTTCTGGGGCACGTACCGGTGGACGGACAGCTATGGGAACAAGTACGCGGACGACGTCTTCATTCAGGCCGTGACGCCGGACGGCGGGACGGTGCTGCTGAACAATGCGACGCTGGCGCCGGGGGAGCCGCTCTACTCGCCGGGGCCGACGATCCTGTACGAGAACGACAACGGGGGCATGGCCTCGGTGAGTTACCGGGACGGCGGGTTGTGGGGGGCATTCGGCGGGCGGATTCCGGTCAACCTGGGGCACTGGGCCAAGGCCTACGGCTATGCGATCGACTTCCGGACGGGGGCCGAAGCGGTCGTCTGGCTCCAGGAGGACGACGTGTTCTACTACGAGGGGCCGGACAAGCCGACCGAGGACACCGGAGGCGGCGGCCCATGGGGACAGACGCCGGGGGGCTCGGATGTCGTGCGTGGGGATGATGCTCCCTCGTGCACGGAGCCGGATGCGGGGGGAGGGCCGCCGGAGTGGCAGCCCGTGGGGGCTCTCGGGTTTTCGGCCGGGGAGACCTATGCGTTCGACATCGCGGCCGACGGCGGGGTGGTGTGGGCCGCGTACCGCGATTCCGTTGCCGGGAATCGGGTCACGGTGCAGCGCTACCAGGGCTGCCAGTGGACTCCGGTGGGGGGTGTCGGGCTGTCCGCTGGGGAGATCAACATGGATCCGTCCATCTCCCTCTACGAAGGCAAGCCCTGGGTCGCGTACGCGGACGCCAGCCTCTGGGACACGGTCGTCGTGAAGCAGTACGGCGGTGCCGGCTGGATGGTCGTCGGAGGGCCCAATTCCCTGGGCAAGCCGACCAACGCGCTGTCGCTGAGGGTGGTCAACGGGCTGCCGTACGTGGCGATGGCCCGTGCAGACAGCTTCTACCGGCCGTCGGTCATGCGCTTCGACACGGTGCAGTGGGAGCCGCTGGGGGACGAGTTCCTGTCGGACGTGGGGACGCAGGCGTTGGACCTGTTCCTGTACAAGGGGTTCATCGGCGTGGCATTCGGGGACGGGAACCAGGGGGGAGCCGTCACGGCCAGGCACTTCGACGCGGCCAAGCAGGAGTGGACCGCGCTCGGACCGGACGGCATCACGCCAGGAGAAGCCAGACCGTTGAGCGTGGCCTCGGCGGGAGACGTCGTGTGGGCTGCGTACGCGGATTCGACGGCCATGTCCAAGGTGTCGGTCATGAAGTTCGACGGGACATCGTGGGAGCAGGCGGGCCCGGCGGGGTTCTCGACGGATGCGGCAAAGTCGGTTTCGATCGGTGCCGACTACAACGGGATCCCGTACCTGGTCATCGAGTCGGTTCCGGGCAAGGTCGAGGTCTTCTCGTACGAAGGGGGCGAGTGGTTCCCCCTGGGCGACGCATCCCCGTACCTGTACCTGGCGGACGAGCCGGTGCTGCACGTGTCCCCGGAGGGCACGGTGTACCTGGCGTTCAGCGACCAGGCCGCGGGGGGGAAGCTCAGCGTCATCCAATACCGGTAGGACGGGCTCCCCGGCGGGCATGAGGAGGCGAGGAAGATGGTGTGGTTGTCAACCCCCAATCAGATATCGAAACTGCTTACTAAAACGTATTCAGCTTGAAGTCCTTCTCGCCCGCGGTCCGGATGGCCGTAAGGCAGTGGGGCCCGTCCGTCTCGAAGTAGGCAAACAGAGGAACCGCGAACCAGCGAAGGTTGTGTGGCGCGGCGCTGCATGCTTGCGAGCGCCAGAGCAAGCACCAGGGACAGCGCCAGCAGCGCCAGGGCTGTGCCGGACGGAAGCCGCCCGCCGCTTGCCGAAGAGGCGCATCCGCCCGAACGACTCTCCCCGGTGCTCTTGCCGCCGGGGCCCTCGGAACCGTCGACGTCGAGCCCGGCGATCGGCCCGCCGTCCGAGCCCGGTGCGTTGATGTCGTTCCCGGAAGCCCCGCATCCAGGCAGGTCATCGCACGTCGTCTCCCCGGAGAGCTGGTCGCCTCCCGCTCCGTCGGCTTCAGGCGCAACGTCGCCTTGGCTCCCCGAATCCGTGCCCGTGCCCCCGCCGTCCCCGCCAGCGGCATCGGCCTCGGCATCCGAGCCGCCCGAGGCATCGACACTTCCTCCAGCGTCGCCCTGCCCGGTCGAGTCCGCCCCGTCCACGACATCTTCGGGGGCGCAAACCTGCCCGGGCGGACAGTCCCCGCACCAGGCGCTCGTGCCCGTCTCGTCCTGGTTGCAGGAGATCCCCTCCGGACATTCCCCGCAGCTTCCGCCGCAACCGTCGGGGCCGCACGCCTTTCCCTCGCAGGTCGGCTGACATGGCACGCAGGCACCGCCGGAGCACTGGTGGTCCTTGCAGTCGCACCCCTGGTCCGTGCAGGCAATGGTCTCGGCCACGGTGCAGCCGGTTCCGTCACACATGCCTCCGGAGCACTGGTGGTCCGCACACAGGCACCCGTAGGCCGCACAGTTGGCGGTTTCCTGGGCGCTGCAGCCGGTGCCTGGGCAGAACACCCCCGAGCACTCTCCGTCCGCGCATCCGCAGCCGACCTTCCCGCAGGCCACCATCTTGGGGCCCTGGCATCCGGACAGCACGCTGCCAGTCGCGAAGTTCTTCAGGTCCTGGAGGTTTCCGTTGAACTTGTCCATGTCAACGATGTCGCCCGGTACTCCCGGAACCGGACCTCCGCCCGGTTGCCAGAACCACCATTCGCTCCACCCTTCCGGCAGGTTCGGGCACTCGGTCCCCCAGTGAGCGACCCACAGCGGGTGCTTCTTGAACTCCGAGTTGAAGATCGGGTTCCAGTACCCCGCAGACGTGTAGATCATGGGTACTTTGCCGGTCCCGGCGGTGACGATGTTCATCCACGTCTGGACAGCGGAAACCGTCGGCGTCCCGCCATCGGCCCACTCGAGATCCAACGTCACCGGCAACTCGTCCGACGGCAGCATCCCCACGTGGCTCACCACGAAATCGGCCTGCTTGGCAGGATCGATGTCCGGCTGGAAGAAGTGGTATGCCCCAGGGATGATCCCGTTGGCTTTGGCCCCCGCCCGGTTCTTCACGAAGTACGGGTCGAGCGTGGTCCCGTTGCTCACCCGGATGTTGGCGAACTTGTAGCCGGCATCGGCCACCTTCTTCCAATTGATCTCCCCCTGCCATTTCGACACGTCGATGCCGGGGACCGTCTCGGGGCCGGCGCAGACCTTGAGTGCGCTCCAGGTCGTCTCCGTGTGCAGGCCCGACGACCCCATGGCCCCCGATGGCGTTCCGCGGGGGCCTGGCGGTACCTCGTCGCACGCATCCAGGGCGAGGCCGAGGGTGAGGCCGACGGCGAGGGCAAGAACAGAGGGAACCAGGCGAACTTGCGTGCGGGCCAGTTTCTTCATGTTTACCTCGAGGCGACGGTGGTCGGACGATGAGCCGTCATCGGGTGAGTTGTGCCGTTCCTGGCGACAGAAGTCGGGGGGTGACGCATCACCTCGGCAGTTCGGTCGCCATTTGCGACAGAAGTCGGGGGGTGACGCATCACCTCGGCAGTTCGGTCGCTATTTGCGACAGAAGTCGGGGGGTGACGCATCACCTCGGCAGTTCGGTCGCTATTTGCGACAGAAGTCGGGGGGTGACGCATCACCTCGGCAGTTCGGTCGCTATTTGCGACAGAAGTCGGGGGGTGACGCATCACCTCGGCAGTTCGGTCGCTCGGAGCGGGGATCTCCTCGGCACGGCTCAGGACATGCGGTTCGGGACGGAGCACTGGACATCACCGAGTTTCGTGAAGTGCGGAACCACAGAGCAGCGGGATTCAGCAAGGCCTTCAGGTTGCCTTCCCCTGTGCTCAGCGAGGTTCCCCGGTCAGCGTGTAGTCGGAAGTGGGGTCCCAGCCGCGCACCATCACGAACACTTCGGCAGCGGTGTTGAGGTCGAGCTCGCAGGTTTCCGCGCTGCCTGCCTTGTACGGGCGGCAGTCGTAGAGCTCGGTGGTGGGGGCGGAACCGACGCGGACATACAGATCGGCATCCCCCGAGCCATCCAGAGAGAAGAGGTAGCTGCCCTTGTTCAGTGCCGGGGTCTGGTAGTGCCGCTCCTCGTCCTGGGCCACGGTGCCCTTCTCGCTCATGCCTTTCCAGGTGCCGGGCTCCGGCTCCACGGGCTCGCCGTCGGGGTCGTAGCCGGGGTAGTACACGTTGTCCTGCTCGCCCGTGACCAGCACGATCTGGTGCGGGTCGAAGCGGGTGAAGATCTGCTCGTAGGTTTCCGGCTTGTCGTAGGAGAGCAGCCCGTTGACCATGGCCATGGATGCTTCGGAGTCGGAGGCGAAGTACGCGGGCATCGCGTTGACCACGAAGTCCAGGTATCGGGTCCCCTCCGGGTCATCCGGGTTCACCGACTTGCGGATGTCGGCCAGCGAGCCGTCCACGTAGGCGAAAGTATCACAGCCGTTCATGAACACGATCACGTACTGGCCGGCAACCCACTTGCCTTTCTTTGCGATGGCCCGGACGTTCTGGCCCAGTCCGGCGTGGCCGTTGTACGCGATCAGGTCAGCGTACGTGGAAAGGTCCTCGTACCGGTCGTAGAACGCTGCGCTGGCGCTGGCAATGTTGTCCACCAGGAGGACGTTGACCTGCACGGTACGGCCGTCGGCCAGGGTGGCCTTGAATTCGATGTCCGTGGCCTTGGCATTGGAGCCCGGCGCATCGGGGATGGTTGCCGGCACGGTGACCGGCGAGAACGGCTTGAGCCGCTTGGAGATGGCCCCGACGAACTCGTTGTAGGCCGCAATGCCGGCATCGGAAGCCGTGGTGGCACCGTCCTTGTACTTGCCGAACACGGCCACGACGCGCAGGGCCTCATCCTCCCAGACCTTGTGGTATTCGGGGTACTTGCCGGTGGTGTTGACGTCGCTGACGGCCACGGTTGCGTCGATTCGGACCACGTCCTCTTCCACGAGCTTGCAGCTTCCCCGCTGCGGCCGGTAATAGTACCACATGCTGCCGGAATCCACGTCGTGGGCACCGACTTCGACGCAGGACGGGTTGTACTTCTTGGTGAAGGCCTCCTGGCCTCCGGAGCTGACATCCAGCGGCAAGGTGAGCTTGTAGCTGGTGGGCAGGTTGGTCTTGCTGCCCCAGGCCACGGGCATCCTGGCATGATAGGTCACGATGGTCTTGCCGTTGGTCCCCGGCTCGGTCTTCACGTTGCTGAGCTCCAGGCGGTCGAGTCGGCCGACCGAGTTGTTGTAGTTCAGGTGGCCGATGGTGTAGAGCATCTGGTCCTCGATCACGCGATCCGCGTCCCAGGCCCAGTCGGTCACGGTCTTGCCGTCGAACTCGAAGTCGAGCACGGTGGCCAGTGCGCTGCCGTCGGTCTTGCCGCCCATCCCCTTGACCTGTTCGGACTTGTCGATCTCGAAGGTAGAGCCATCCTCTCCTCCGCATCCTCCGACGAGGAAAGCGACCAGAACCGCTGCCATGACGACCGAGAAGAACGACGTGCGCATCGGGCACCTCCTTGCGTAGGCGTGCACCTGTACCAGTTCTTTTGCGCCGCGTCAACTTGTTGCGAACCGGCCCAGATCGTCCGCTCGACGCAGGCGGGCGTGAGCGGATGTCGAGGGACGGGCCTGCGACTGGAGTTTGGCGGTTTACTGCCCCAGGTGGTAGCATCGCCGTGGCGACAGCGGGGCAGCAACATGGCGAACCCGCACCAGTGTCGAGGCGGCAGGAGGCGATGATGGAGAAACGGGACGGCAACTCACGGCTCGTGTACACCAGCGCGGCAGGACGCATGTGCCCGGTCTGCGGCTACCCGATTGATGGGTGCCGTTGCAGCACGAAGGAAGCCGGAAAAGTGCGTGGGGATGGACGGGTCCGGGTGGAGCGGCAGACCCACGGGCGCAAGGGAAAGGGCGTGTCCGTGATCACCGGGTTGCCGCTGAACGACGAGGAGCTCAAGCAACTTGCCCGGGAGCTCAAGCAGACCTGCGGAACCGGCGGAACCGTCAAGGACGGCGTGATCGAGATTCAGGGCGACCATCGGGATGCCCTGGTCGATTCCCTGAAGAAGCGCGGTTACGATGCCAGGAAGAGCGGCGGGTAGCAGTACGCCGCACGTCCGCATCGTGCACATCCCAGGGCGGATGTCGGCTCACGGAAGCACGAGCGTTCCCATGTAGCTGTGGCGTGCCAGATTGCTGGCATCGTAGCCCGAGAAGAAGAAGACCAGCCGGTCCTCGGCCCAGGCGTTGGGGGATGTGTACCGCTTGATCGGCGTGAAGCCGAAGTACTGCACGTCGCCGTTGGCTGGAAGCCCTTCGATCGGAACGGTCTGCCACGTCCAGATGTTGCCGCTGTCGGTGCTGGTCCCCAGGGTCACAGCCGCACCGGCCGCAGTGGCCAGGATGTGGAGCGTCCCGTCGTCCCGGATGTGAAGCTTGGAGTAGTTGCCGACGCACCCCACGTCCAGGATTTGCGGGGGGTTCGAGAGACCGTCTGCATACCGAACGAGTTCGGTGCAGATTCCGTTCCCTTTGGGCATGTAGGACAACAGGTGGAGGATGCCGCCCGGGCCGTATTCCACATCGCTCGGGTACGCGTTGATCGCTCCGGGAACCGGGACCGGAGGCTTGCGCTCGATGAGAAGCTTGAGACCGTTGAGGGCGGTCGGGCCTGACCAGGCCATCGAGGAGGAGTACGCAGCGTTGTTTCCAGCCGCGGGGTCGAATCGCCCGCCATACAGCACCCGCTCGTCGTGCCCCTTGTCCGGATGCGCAGCATGGATCGGATAGAGGAGGTAGTCCGGAGCCACCGAGATCGAGTCGGGCGTCCCGTAGCTGTTCCCATCCAGCCACCACTGCACCTTGCGCGTCCAGGCACTGTCGGCCAGGGACCACCAGGTGTAGCCGTCCACGGTGGTGCCCACGCCGAGATAGCCGTTCGTGTCGGCCGCCCACTCGTTGTAGTTGGCGTATGTGTCGAACTTGAGGCTGCCGTCCGCATGGTGGGCCGAGAAGATCAGATGGTAGAAGCGCCGGACCAGTCCGGCGGTCCCCGCCCCGCCCTGGAAGCAGGTCACGTCCTCCGCCCCCGGTCGCTGGCAGACGAATACCATGTGCAGCCGGTCCTGGGTGTCCATGACCAGACCGGGGGGCTGGTGGGGGTACGAGAGCTGGGCGGACACCTTCCATGCTCCGGGCTGGTCTACCGGCCGGCGGAGGATCGTGGTCAGGCGGTTGGCCGTGCTGTCTGCATAGTAGGTGTGGGCCGCGTAGAAGAATACCTCGTCGCCGGCCAGTTTGGGCAGGTGCGCGTTCCACGTGGGCGGGGTGGTCGCACCCGCCGGGCTCAACCAGATCAGCTCGGCCTGGACCTGCATCGAGCACAGGCCGTCATTGCAGGCGAGTCCCGGCTTGCAGTCGGCATCGGACTCGCAGGCGCCGGGCGCATCGGCCCCATCGACATCGCTCGGGGCTGGCACGTCGGCCCCATCGACATCGCTCGGGGCTGGCACGTCGGCCCCATCGACATCGCTCGGGGCTGGCACGTCGGACGGCTCTGTTGCATCAGTTTGTGGGATCGGAGCGAAGCAATCCGAGTCCTGTGTCTCCCAACAGTCATGGGTGCGGGGCGCCAGCGGCGTGTCGGGTCCAGGCCCTGCCTGGTCGGACGTGTCGGACGTGTCAGGCAGTGGGATGGGGGCGAAGCTGTCGGCATCGGTCGTTTCCCACACCGCGTCGGTGCGGAGCGCCAGCGGCGTGTCGGGTCCAGGCCCTGCCTGGTCGGACGTGTCGGACGGTTCTGTGGGGGCGCTCCCGCAGCCCGTCAGCACGACCAGGAGCACCATCGCACCGATCTTCGCAAGCTGCATCTGGTTCCTCTCCGGAGTCAGGAGTCCGTGCAGGCATCATCATGCTGCCGTCCGTGCCCTGCCGTCAAGCGATGCCGATTGGCCCCAACTCCATTTACCCGGGACTGCCGACATGCTAAGCAGGAGCGGGTGGTCTGAGCCCGTGGAGGTCGAGAGGAACGATGGTCGAGCATTGCGCAGCGGTCGGAGGGAGGGCCCGTATCGGCCTCAGGCGATTCCTGTTTGTGCTTCTCCTGGCGTTTGCCGTCGCAGGAACGCTGGCTTGTTCCGGAGATCGGACCGGCGGCCCGGCCGACGTTGGGGGGGGCGCCGATTCCTCGGACGCGATCGAGCCGGCGGATGGCCGTGTCGGTGACGTGTCGGCGGACTTGGGGGATGGGAACGCCACCGTACCCGACGTGCCCCCCGTGCCGCTCCAGGGGTTGGGCGGGCAGTGTGTCGTGGTGCGGGTGGAAGATGGCTGGCTGGCGGCCAAGTCCGGGGAAGCCTTCGCATTCGGTCCGGACGTGGAGAAAGCGGCCCGCTTCTACCTGCAGCCGTCCGACCTCGAAACCTATCTCCTCTACGACGAGGACAAGGGCCACCTGGTGGACAAGGGCGGTACGCTGGGCCGCGCCACGGAGCTCCAGTCAGACGTGACCCTGGTGGATGACGGATATATCTCCGAGGCGGAGTGGATCTTCGAGCCCCACCAAAAGGACCCGTCCCGGTACCAGCTTCGCAACCGGCGCACCGGCGGGTTCGTGGGGGCGGACGGGGTCGGCAGCACTGCGGCAGCGGTCGTGTTCGAGCCTGCGCAAGGGTGCACACCGTACCCCGAGCTGTCGGTGGATGCCTCCGGAACCGTTACCCGCACCACCTTCGAGGACGGTACCCTCTACGGCATAGCGGACATCCACGAGCACATCATGACGAACCTGAGCTTCGGCGGCGGCATCTACCACGGTGCGGCGTTTCATCGACTGGGGGTTCCTCATGCCCTTCCCGACTGCTCCGTGATCCACGGACCCGACGGGCGAAAGGACTTCTTCGGCTATGTCAACGACGTCGCGGGCATCGGCGGAGATGCCCTGATGATGCTGCTGGACGCGTTCCTTTCCGGGATTCTGCCGGAAAAACTCCACGCCACCGCTGGCTGGCCCGACTTCACTGACTGGCCCGATGCGCGCCACCATTCCTCGCACCAGACGATGTACTACCGCTGGATCGAGCGGGCCTGGATGGCGGGGATGCGGCTCACGGTGCAGCTTGCGACGACGGACTACGTGATCTGCGGGCTCATGGTCGGAGGGGGCATCAACCCGAGCCGGTACGACTGCGAGGACATGACCGCGGTCGATCGGATCCTGGACGAGACCTGGGCCATGCAGCGGTACATTGATGCCCAGTGGGGAGGGGAAGGGAAGGGGTGGTTCCGCATTGTGACGAGCCCGGCCGAGGCGCGGGAGGTCATTGCAGCGGGCAAGCTGGCCGTGGTCCTGGGCATCGAGACCTCGAACCCGTTCCGGTGCTACCTGACCCCTCGACCCGGGGGGCCGACGTGCGACGAGGCCTGGGTGGAGCAGCAGCTCGACGAGTACCATGCCCGGGGCGTTCGGGCCGTCTTTCCGGTGCACAAGTTCGACAACCGGTTCTCGCCCGGTGACGGGAGCCGGGGATTCCTGCAGGCCGGCAACTTCCTCCTGAGCGGTCACTGGCTTAACTACACCCAGGACTGCGTCACCGACGACATGCCCACGGGGTGGGATCATGGGGGCATCACGTTCGGCGGGCTGGTCAGCCCTCGGGACGAGTACCTGTCTCCGGCGCCCGAGGACTTGAGCGGGTATGTCGACGACCCGCTCTACTATGCGCTGAAGTACTTCGACAAGTTCACGGCACCTCCGCTCGAGGGGGAATGGTGCCAGAAGGCGACCATCACGCCGGTGGGAGAGGCACTGTTCGAAGGGCTGATGAAACGGGGGATGATCGTTGAGATCGACCACTTCCCGCAATGGTCGTATCGGCGGTCGTACGAGATCCTCGAGGCCAACGACTACCCCGGAGTCGGGAGCCACGGCCGGCACTGGAACGGGCGTCTGTTCGCCACCGGCGGCGTTTCGAGCTTCGGGATCGGGCGGTGCCAGGATCCGGACAACCCGGGGGCCAGCGTGAAGGGGATTGCCGATGCCGCCGCGCTCATCGAATCCAAAGGGCAGTATCCCGGGGTGAGCTTCGGCTTCGACTTCAACGGGATTGCGGGGGCCCCGGGGCCCCGGTTTGCCGAGGGGGCCTGCGGGAAAGAGCAGCCCAACCCGACGCAGTACCCGTTCAAGTCCTATGCCGGTGACGTGGAGTTCACCGCTCCGTACGTGGGCAATCGGGCCATCGACTTCGACCAGGAGGGGATGGTGCACATCGGCCTCCTGCCCGAGCTGATCCGGGATGCGCAGGCCGATGCTCCGGACGATGCGATGCTGGAGCCGCTGTTCCGGTCAGCCGAAGCCTACATCCGGATGTGGGAAAAGGCCGAGAAGAGAGGGGCGGAGATCCGAAGCCGCCGCTGAGCTTCGTCCGAACATTAAGAACCACGGTTCAAAGGCGTCGGTGCCGCAGGCCGGCGCCGGCGGGGAATGCCTGGGCAGATGGCTGGGTCTGGGGACGGGGAGGCTGGTCTGGCCTGCGTCGTTCGTCCTGGCCGCGGCCTGCGGGAGCACGGGGGTCTCGAACCCGGCAGCGGATGTGGGCGGAGCGGAGCTGACCCCGGACGACGTGTTGCCGGTCGATGTCGGGTTTGCCGAGCTTCCGGCCGACTCGTCCGACGGGGGGCTTTCCCTGGAGGTCGAAGTCCAGCTCGGCGAGGTCGATGCGGAAGTCGAGCCCCCGCAGGCGTGCCATTCCAATGCCGAGTGTGAGAGCGGAATCTGCGTCCAGGTCACCCCGGACTCGGATGTCGGGGTCTGCACCAACACGATATGGGAACGACAATCCGTATGCGGCTGACCCTTGCCGTACTGTGCGTGGCGATGACAGCGGCCATTCCGGCCCTTGCGGAGCCGCCCGAGACTCTTCACTTCCAAGGGTATCTCACGAACGATTCCGGGGGGCCGCTGAATGGAACCTTCAGCATCACGTTCGGGTTCTATGACGCAGACAACGGCGGGCAGCCGCTGTGGAGCGAGAAGCAGGAGGTCGATGTCGTGACCGGCGTCTTTCAGGTGCTGCTCGGCGGTTCGGCCCAGAATCCGCTCGACCCCGTACTCTTCGAAAAGGGAGGCATGTACCTGGGGCTTACCCTGTGGGAGGGGGAACAGCCGCTCGAGCTCCTGCCACGGCAGGCGGTGGTTTCCAACCCGTATGCCTTCTTCTCGGCCCACGCGGACCAGTGCACGCAGGCGCAGAACGCAGAATCGCTCGGTGGACAAGGGGCTGACGAGTTCGTGTCGGTGGCAAAGGTCGACGAGGTCTGCCTCACCAAGACCAATGTCGAGCAGTGGCTCATCGACAACGGCTACGGTCCTGGCGGCGACTGCACCTGCCAGTGGACTGACCTGAAGGGCGTACCCGATGCCCTGGTCTACGAGGACGAGCTGGGCAACGCACTGGCCGGGTACTACGACATCACGGACATCGATGTCATGCTGGGCAGCTTCTATACCAAGGCGGCCGTGGATGGCCTCGTGGCCGGCCTTGCCCCCAAGAACCACAACCACGACGGCGTGTACATGGCCGACGACAAGGGAGCGGTGAACCAGGCGACCGATTTTGACCTCGCGTTTCCGACGTACGTCAAGAATCTCGATGCCGACCTCGTGGACGGCAAGCACGCATCGGACTTCGCCCTGGCCCCGTCGGCCCCGAATCCCTACCTGGAGAGCGACTCGGACTGGTTCACGTTCCCCAACAAGACCTCGCTCCCGATCACGGTCAGCGCTTCGGGAGCGGACTTCCTGTTCGTGGTGGTGCGTTCCACCGAGCAGGGGGCGCAGGTGACCACGCCGGTCATGGGTGCCAACTCCGATTCCTATGCTGCGGCCTATGCAGCGTTCGACGGCAAGGTGGCCACGCTCCGAACCGAGGCCTACGTTGCGGCCATCAACTCAGCCGGAGACGGGCAGAACCTGCTGCTCAACAACGGTCTGGGGCGGATCTTCTCGTTCAAGAAGGCTGCCGATTTCAACAGCGGCTGGCAGACCTGCGCAGCGGGCAATACCTACGTGCACCAGCACAACCTCGGACAGCTCCCCACGATTGCCTACCTGGAGGCGGCGCAGAACGCGGACGGCAGCGGCTGGCTCATCCCCGCCATGGGCAGCTACCACCAGAACTACACCAACGGAACGGGCGTGTACGACATCAACGAATCGTGGATCACGGTCAAGGGCGGCTCAGCCAATGTCGCTGACTTCGTGGATGCCAACGGTGCCGGTCAGTCCCCGACCTCGGGCTACGTCCGCGTCCTGGCGTGGAAGTAGCGGGCAGTCTTCCTCGATTCTCCTAAGGGCCGCGGGTCCTGAGATCAGTAGCAGCAGGTTCCGGTGGCCCAGATGGAGGCACCGCCGGCCGTGTAGATTACCGCGTTGCCGTCGTTCTGCAGCGCAAGCCAGGCACCGGGGTTCCCGCCGGTATCGCTGGCCCACAGCGGCGTGCCGCCGGCATCGTACACGACCAGGTTGCCGTCCCCCTGCATGGAGGCGCTGCCGGGTGCGCTCTTGGTCCCCGTGGACCACAGCACACCGAATCCCACGTAGGTGAGCACCAGATCGCCATCGGCCTGGTACTCGAGCCGGAACCGCTCGTCGCTCGAGACGACCGCCTCGCCAGCAGCCAGCGACTTGCCGGATGCCAGCATGCCCGTCGGCTTGGGGTCGGTCCCTCCCGGCATGCAGGGAGGAGGAGCCCAGTGGTTGTAGTCCAGCTTCGGGACGAGCTGCCAGGCCACCGAGGAACCGGGGGCACCGATCCCGGTGATGACATCGATGACCTGGTTGGTGGCCCGGTAGATGATGGCGTCCGTCGCGTACCCGCAGGACACGTCGCTGCCGCATGCGGTGAACGTGCACTGGCTTTGCCCCGGGACCTTGGTGAGCAGTCCCCAGTTGGGATCCTGCTCAAAGAGGCTGCGGGTCACCTGCCGCACGAACAGGTGGCAGGCAAGCTCGTCTCCGCCGGTGCAGGCGCCCCAGTGCTCCGACTGGCCCTTGGCGGCCACGAAGGCGGCGAACACATCCGGAGTGATGGCCCCGGGGATCTGGCCTCCTCCCGGTGGGTCGGGGCAGTCTTCCGGTCCCGGGACGCAAGAGCAACTCCCGGTGCACGCCGGGACGCAGGTTCCGTTGGTGCACACCTGGTCGGGACCGCAGTACTCGCAGGCTGCCCCCGGCAGGTCTGGCGTCGGCTCCACCGTATCCTCGGGAGGAGGCGTGACTGCATCCTGCGGCAAGCCGGTGTCGTCCGGGCCGGTCGTCCCAGTGTCGTCCGGCGGGGTCTCGCTTCCCGGCTCGTCGACGTGCGCAGCGTCCTTGACGTCTGGAGGCGCAGTCGCCGTGTCCGGAATCTGGTCCGGGGGTCCCTCCCGAGTGTCGTCCGGTCCGCCAGGTTCCGAGTCTGCCTCGATGCTGTCCGGTCCGGCCCTGTCGGCAATCCCTCTGCCGGTATCCTCTGCCCCCGTGGAATCCCCGCCCACGAACGATACCGAGTCCGGCCCGTTGGACCGGCCGTTGTCGCTGTTGCCGGAGCATGCCACGACGAGCCCCGCGACCACCAACGCGCCCCATCGGCTCAAAGAAGTGCTTTGCATCTCGCATACCTCCAGTGCCTGCATTGTGTCACAAGCCGGTGCGTGGAACAAGGGATGTGGATGTGCCCTGGCAGGCTCGATATCGGCCCCTGCGGTCCCTGCTGGGTCGTGAGAAGCGACCGAACTGCCGAGGTGATGTGTCACCTCCCGAGTTCTGTCGCAAAGAGCGGATTCCATGGACTCCAACCTCCGAGCAGTCCAGGGACTTGTGCGTTCTACCTCAGCCACACCTCGGCCTGGTACTGGCCGGTCTTTCCGTGATCGATGCCGCCGCCGTTGCAGCCGATGGCCGTGCCGCCGCCATAGCCCATGTTGGGGTCGAACGAGATGGAGACCCGGTGGTTGACGAAGCTGCCGCTCACTCCCGGCCCGGCACAGTAGGCAATGCCGGGGTAGTCGGAGCCCACGTACATGCCGCAGACCCAGTGGCTGGAGCGGCCCGAGGTCCAGCGGAGAACTCCCCAGCCGGAGCCGGCCCCGTAGCTGCCCTTGTCCCCCTCACTCCAGTCGGAGAACACGTTGCTGTGGGTGATGGTGGACCATTCGGCAGCAGGACCGCTGCGGCAGCGCATCCGAAGCTCTCGATTTGCTATCGGGAACCGGTCAAACGCCAAGTGGCCCCAGACATCGGAGTTCCACAATGCCGGTGCGTCGGCCAGGTTTGCTCCGTCGGTTGCGGACTGGACCTGGTGCTTGTGGGGATGGAAGATGTGCAGCTCCAGGTTGCTCGTGAACTTGCCCAACATGGTCCAGCCGCCGCCGTCCGTGCTCATGTCGCAGTACACGTCGAACGGGGCATTCCCTCCGTTGCCATCCGGGTCGATGGAGTAGTTGCCGGAAGGCAGTGCAGGCTGTTTCTTGTGCAACGTACTGCAGTCGAGCGGCGGGTTGGGAACGCAAGTACCTGCCTTGCACTTGCCGTCGGGGTTGCACGGGGTCTGGTCGGGCAGCGGTGGATAGGTGCAGCCGGTGGCCGGCTGGCAGCCGTTGGTCGTGCACGGGTTCCCGTCATCGCAGGCCAGTTGCAGGCCGCCGTTGCAGATGCCCTGGGAGCAGGCATCGTCCGTGGTGCAGGCGTTGCCGTCGTCGCAGGGGGCCGAGTTGACGACGTGGATGCAGCCCAGCCCGGGGTCGCACCCGTCGTTGGTGCAGAGGTTGGCGTCGTCGCAGTCGATGGCAAGGCCGCCTTTGCACGCTCCCGAGGCGCAGACATCGTTCAGCGTGCAGGCATTGGCGTCATCGCAGGGAAGCGCATTGACCTTGTGTGTGCATCCCAGTGCGGGAGCGCAGCCGTCATCGGTGCAGAGATTGGCGTCATCGCAGTCGAGCGGAATCTCGCCCGGAACGCACGTTCCTCCCGAGCACAGGTCGCCGGTGGTGCAGGCGTTGCTGTCGTTGCAGGGCTCCTGGTTGGGGGTGTGCTGGCATCCCTGGACCGGGTCACACGAGTCGGTGGTGCACGGGTTGTTATCCTGGCAGTTCAGCACCCCGGCACCGGGCTTGCAGGCTCCGGCGCCGCACTTGTCCCCCGCGGTGCACGGGTTTCCATCGTCGCAGAGGGCCTGGTTGGGCCCGTGCTGGCAGCCGAGGAGCGCATCGCAGGAGTCGTCGGTGCACAGGTTGTCGTCATCGCATTTCAGCGGGCTTCCCGCGGCGCACCAGCCGTTCTTGCACTGGTCGCCCAGGGTGCAGGCGCTGGCGTCGTCGCAGGCAGCGGTGTTGGGTGCGAACACGCACCCTTGCGCCGGGGTACAGGAGTCATCGGTGCACAGGTTGCCGTCGTTGCATACGGCCGGCGTCCCGCCGATGCAGGCCCCCTTGAAGCATGCGTCCCCCACGCTGCAGAGGTTCCCGTCGTCGCAGGGGTTCTTGTTCGCCTTGTGGAGGCACCCGAGCATGGGGTCGCAGGAGTCGTCGGTGCACAGGTTGGCGTCGTTGCAGGACAGCGGTACGCCTGGCAGGCACTTGCCTCCCTGGCACAGGTCGCCCAGGGTACAGGCGTTGCCGTCCTCGCAGGGGAGCTGGTTGTTCGTGTGGACGCACCCCAGCATGGGATCGCAGGGATCGTCGGTGCACGGGTTGTTGTCCGTGCAGGACAACGGGATTCCGAGCTGGCAGCCCAGTGTCGGGGCGCACGACTCGATGCCGTTGCACGGGTTTGCGTCATCGCACGACAGAGGGGCCCCGGGCTGGCAGCCGAAGCCGGGCTTGCAACTTTCAGGGCCGTTGCACAGATTCCCGTCGTCGCAGTCCAGTCCCTGTACACCCGGGGTGCAGATACCCTCGCCGCACACGTCTCCCACGGTGCAGATGTCACCGTCGTCGCACCCTGCCACGTTCGGGGTGAACAGGCACCCCTTTCCGGGAACGCAGGAATCGTCGGTGCACGGGTTGTCGTCCTTGCAGGACAGCGGTACTCCCGGCAGGCACTTGCCGTCCTGGCAGGCATCGCCCAGGGTACAGGCATTGTCGTCGCTGCAGGCCATCCCCCCATGATCCGGAACCAGGCTGCATCCGCCCGTCGCCGGGTCGCAAGATGCCTTCAGGCAGATGGCATCCGGACCCGTCGGCGGCGCAGGGCAATCGACCACCGATCCCGGCACCACCTTGCACTGGTAGGGGAGCGCGGTCGCGTCGCAGTAGAGCGTTCCGTTGCACAGGTCACCGTCCTCGAGCGCCGCGCAATCGGCGTCCTCCTGGCACGAGCAGTTGACCGCGGTGCCCGCACACGTGCCGTTCTCGCACTGATCGGCCACCGTGCACGGGTCCAGGTCGTCGCAGTCTGCATTGTTGGGAACGTGGGAGCAGTCCCCGAGCCCGGTGCACGCATCGTCGGTGCACGGGTCGCCATCGTCACAGACCACCTTCTTGCCGGTACATGCGCCCTCGTCGCAGTGGTCTCCGACCGTGCAGGTGTCCCCGTCCACGCACTCGGCTCCGGACAGCGGATCATTCTGGCATCCGTCGGCACCGAGGCAGGCATCCTGCGTGCAGGAATTGCCATCGTCGCAGGTCGCTTCGTCCGTGTCTCCGTCGCAGTCGTCGTCCAGCCCGTTGCACGACTCCTCCGCTGCGGTCGGGGCATCGCAGTCGCTGAGCCCCTCTGCACTGCACACCCGTTTGCCGGTGCACGTGCCCCACTCGCTGTTCACGGTGCACGCGGTCCACGCTGCGACTGCCACCGACTTGGCCGAGCACTCGCACGTCCCGCCTTGCGCCACGCACTGCTTCATCTCGATGCCGTCCACGGTGATGGCGTCTTTGCACACGAACTCGTCCGGGCACTTGCCCGCATCCGTACAGGCTCCGCCGCAGAAGCTGCCCTGCGGACCGTAGCTCACGCACACGTCATCGATCCCTCCGGTGCCCTTGCAGTCCCCGGAACCGGAGCACGGCCGGCACAGGTTGGGATACGGCGAAACGCACAGCCACACGACATCAGGTCCGGTGCCCATGACTTGGCCGCACGACCAGCCGTCCGGGCACTCCTCCTCGCACGTCTGGGTGCAGACCTGGTCTCCCATGTGATCCACGCACCACCCCGAAAGGCAGTCCGAGTTCTGCGTGCAGCCATCCTGGAAGCACCCTTCTCCGGGCCGGCACGCGGGGCTGGTATCGCCGATCTGGTCGATGGACTGAAGCTCCAATGGGGTTTCCGCAGCAGGCAGCTCAACGGCCACTTCCCCCGGGCCCCCGGTGTCGCCGGGAACCGCTATCTCGGCATTGACTGTGGTATCGGCTCCTTTCTCGACCACGCCCGCCTTGCCGCCGCACGCAAGCAGGCACACTGCCAAACCCAGTACGAGTGCTCGGGTCAGTCTCCGCATCCGGCTCCTCCCTTGACCCGCCGATGGTACCAGATGGCGGCATAGGATGCCACGGAATGGTGGTGCCCCCGATCCTGGAGCAACTCCCGACCACCCCATCTCCTTTGAACCCCTCGAACGAGGGGTGGCCAAAGGGCCTCGGCACCGCCTCCGGTCCGCTATAGCCCCGGGTCCGAGGGCGGACCCGTGGTAGACCAGCGGATGTGCCGTGGGTTCGGGCTGCGGATGGGCCGTGGATGTCGGCACGGGGGCCTGCCCCTACTCGCAGCAGCAGGTCTCTTCGGAGCAGGTCAGGGTGAGCTTGAAGGTGTAGGCACCGTAGTCCATCTCCTCGGAGCCCGACAGGCGGCCGTCCACGACGACCGTGTACCAGCCTTCGGCCGTTGCCGTGAAGGTGAAGCCTTCGCCCTTGCCGTCCGCTGCATCATTCCAGCACTGGACCAGGTACTTGTCATTGGCCGAGAAGATACCGGCCGAATCATCATCGCACTCGGTCCCGGTGTACAGCTTGAGCATGAGGTCGAAGTCCCACTCGGCAGCGGCCGGCGTGGCGGACACGGTGATCTTGTCTCCGGGCATGAGGTAGATGCGGTAGTGATGGTCATAGGAGGCATCCCAGCACTCCTCGTGCTCGAGGAAGTAGTTGAGGTCGTCGTCGTCGTTGCCGTTCCACGTGTCTGCGGACTTGGTGAAGGTCTTCTGGGCTTCGAGCCTTCCCACGACCCAGGCATCGCTGCACTTCTTGCCCGACGGGGCGAGGTTGCCCGTGCAGCCCTGCGCCTTGCAGTCCGCAATGCACGCGAAGCTCTTGCACTTGAAGCCGACCGCGCAATCGGTGTTTTCGAGGCACGCCACGCAGCCGACTCCGTCGGGGTGACAGTGGGGGGTCGCCCCGCTGCAGTCGACGCAGGTCGGGCCGCACGCATCGTCCACGTTGCAGAACGTGCATATCCCCGAACCGCAGTGGGGGCTGGGTTCCTGGCAGATGAGGCAGCCGGGGCCGCAATGGAGCGGGTCGTTGGCGGTGCAGGGAACGCACTTGCCCCCTTCGCACAGCGCAGCGCCCCCGCAGGACTCGCCCGAGCACTCGCACGCGCCGTTCACGCACAGAGGTGCCGTCGGCGGGCACTGGACGCAGTCGGGACCGCAAAACCCGAGCCCTTCGCATGACTTGCACGATCCGTCGATGCACTTGTTCCCGGGAGGACAGGGGTGGTTCGTGTCGCAGACCACGCACTTGCTGCCGTCATACTGGCAGTACATGCCCATGGAGGCGCAGGATTCGCACAGGGGACCGCAGTGGCTGTCGTCCACGCACGCGGTGCACTGGCCTCCCTTGCAGTAGAACCCGCCGGGACAACTGGTGCCGTTGCACACGCAGGCACCGTTCTGGCAGACAGGGGTGGCCCCGGGGCATTGTCCGCACGGCCCGGCGTCGACCATCCCGGTATCGGGGAGCTGGATGTCCGGCGGCTCGACCACGTCCGGAAGCACGAGATCGGCAAGGTCCGGTCCGACCGTGCCGTCCGGCCCGGCGACAGCATCTCCGGGGCCGGTTCCGTCCGGTCCTCCGGCTCCGTCCGAAGGGCCGATTCCATCCGGACCGCCGCGGGCGTCGACAGGGGCGATGTCCGAAGCATCCGGGCCGGCGCTGTCCGCCTCGGGGCCGCCAGAGTCCCCCGGTGCGACATCCGGCGGAGTGATGCGCACCACGTCGACGGGGATGATCTCGAAGAGATCGGGCTCGGAACCTCCGCTGCCGCAAGACAGCAAGCCCGAGAGGAGGGTCACCAACGCGGTCCGGAAGATGGTCTCCACTCGCACCATGACACATCCCCCCTGCAAGCCGGAGCCATGATACCGAAGTTGACCCCATCCTCACAAGAACAACCGCACCGGGGAGCTTCCCAATGTGGACTCTCTGGGACCGGCCCCTGGGGAACCCGGTCACCCGTGCACTTCGGGTACCGAGTGCGACTCGGGCTTCTGCATCCAGACGCCGGACGGCAAGCTGTGCACCCTCCAGTGCCAGGAAGAATGCCCGTTCACTTGGCTCTGCTCGCTGCACAAGCCCAGCCTTCCGGACGAGGTGTTCATCTGCGCACCGTCCGGTGCCGCGCTCTGTCGGCCGTGCACCAAGAACGTGGACTGCATGGCCAATGGGGTCGACACCGGCGACATCTGCGTCGTGTACGGAGCGGCGGGCGGCTTCTGCGGCAATCCGTGCGATGTCGGGGCACCGTGTCCCGAGGGGTACACCTGTGCGCCCGGGACCGGCAGGAGCGGGGAGACCGGGGATTTCTGCGTGGCCTCGGAGGGCGAATGCACCTGCATCGACTGGTACGTGGACGAGGCCGCGTCGACGGAGTGCTACGTGCAGAACGAGATGGGCACGTGCAAGGGAACGAGGGGGTGCGACAGTTCGGGGCTCCAGCCGTGCTCCGCTGCGGTGCCGGAACAGGAGGCCTGCGACGGCGTGGATAACGATTGCAACGGCCAGGTGGACGACGGCTGCCTCTGGCCGAGTTGCCGGGCCATGCACGACGTACAGCCCCAGAACCCCTCGGGAGCCTACTGGATCGATACGGACGGGGAGGGACCGCTGGCCGCGATCCATGTCTACTGCGACATGGAAACCGACGGCGGCGGCTGGACCTACGGTGCGATCCTCAAGGTCTCCACACCGTCTCAGGGAGGCACCCTTCTTCCCGGCATCACCAACTGGTCCGACGCCGTTTCGGACAAGCTCGCCAACCAGTACTCGGTGCGCCTGGAGGGGATTTCGTTCACGAGCGTCCGGATCGACAACTTCTCCGCGGGCCAGACGGTCTCCCAGACGGCTGCCGCACCGCTCGTGTGGAGTGCGGAGACCTACAAGTCGGCGCACAACTACCCGGCCAAGCGTTTCCAGGTGAACGCGCAGTGGGAGTTCCGCACCGGCTACTACGGGCACCCGGCCTGTAACTATGCGGCTGAGAACGTGCCCATCTGCTTCGTCGGTGCGGGATTCGGGGCATCGTCGGTCTGCGACACCGATTCCGCTGCGGTGCAGGGGTGGCTCGATGCCACGGGGTGCGAGATCTGCAACTGGGCGTGGTGTTACTGCAGCAATGTCTGGGTCGGGTCGAGCTGCCTGTCCTACGCGTCACAGGATGCGGTGTACGGAGTTGCCGTGCGGTAGGTTCGTGAGGTGGGGCCCCGGGACGGCCGGTCCAGCTCCCCTGCCCTTGCTCACCCCTGGACCACGTAGCAGTAGGAAACCGTGGCATTGCTGACGTTGAACCAGAAGCACCCTTCCTCGCCGATGCGGTTGGCGAGGTTCGAGGCCTTGAGCGTGATCTGCTTGCTCGATCCGGGCACCAGGGTGAGGTTGGCGTCCATGCCGGCCCAGACCTGTCCCGGGTTGCCGTTCGGCTCCTCGAAATACCACACCGGGGAGAAGCCGGGCTTGATGCCCACGCCAGCGTTGAGGGTGGGGCTCTTGGTGATGGCCACGCCGTAGCTCAGCGTGAACTGGAACCCGTCCGGGATGGTCTCGGGCGGGGCATCCCAGGTCACCTCCATCTCGCCGTACTGGGTGACGTTGCTCGGGCTCTCCTGGTAGACGATCCGGCGGTTCTCGACGTCCACGATGACGTACTTGTCCTTGTAGAACGCGTCCTCGGTATCCCAGGTCACGAGGGTTTCCTTGAACACCATGCGGGCCCCTTCTCCGCCGGACTCGTCCAGCGGGGTGCCCTCCTCCACGGCAGCGTCCGGGACCCCGGCCGCGCCGTCCT